>Ga0233439_10001457_pt1 | contig 30173 bp, 22 predicted proteins | sample SI_123_September_6_FD_182713 | JGI IMG/M metagenome (GOLD analysis project Ga0233439, IMG submission 182713) | Seawater microbial communities from Saanich Inlet, British Columbia, Canada - SI_123_September2016_100_MG | ecosystem: Environmental > Aquatic > Marine > Inlet | place: Canada: British... | reverse complement strand
AGTTAGGAAGCGGACAGTTAGAACTAACTGCCAGCGGAGTTTCCGTATTAAACAGACAGAGCCATACAAAGTCAGCAGGTCTATATGCCGCTGTTAGTGTTGTAATAGTATCCGCCGATACATACATACTAGCAGGAGATACTTCGGCATAGGAGATTGCAATTGTGTCTTTTGTTTTTTTACCAAATCTAAAAATCATTTCTGGCATCGCTTCAACGGGCGGAGACATATTTGATAACCCGACCAACTCAACATTCTCAACATTTGAGTTCTCAGGTTGGGGAGGAACAGTTGCTAATCCAATAACGAGTTCTGACTTCACGACTTACAATAACTCAGCAACTTCAAGTTATGAATATTCTGGTTGGGGCGGAACAGTCGCCAACCCAATAACAAGTTCTGATTTTTCAACTTATCAAAACTCGGCAACTTCAAGTTATGAACCTACGGGATGGGAAACTGGTTCAGCATAATGAAATAAAATGAAAATGAAGAGTATTTACCTGTATAATAGAAAGAGAGATAGATGACTGACAATTTTTTCCAAGTAGCACCATTTAAGATTTATAGTTCATCGGTTGATACCGGTTATGCTACTGAGATATCTGCTAGTTTCAAACCAGGACTAGACATCACCAATATGAAGACAGATCGCTATAGCGATTTGAATGATGCTCCTGCACAATCTCCATTTACTTACCAGTATGTTGGCGGCAGTCAGTTCAGACACGTTCCTCTAAACGATGGAACAGATACACCTTCAACTAGACCAGAACTATTTCACATTTCAATGAGTGCTGGCATACTCAAAGTAATAGGACCAGATTCAATTGATGTCAATAGACCGAGAGCATATTACTTTCGAGACACCCTCGCCAAAAGACCAATAAACATAGCAAACATCCAGACAAGCACTGGTTCAACTACTATTGGAAACTATACACACGACTATGACATAATCCAGACAACGGGTAGAACTTCAAACAATAGAGCATTTGTTGAAGTCACAGGATCTGGGTTCGCTCGGTATCTTACGACGATGTATGTTAGTGGGGCGAAAGACCCAAATAGGACATTGCCCAACTTTGATTTGACCGGAACGAACTCCTTTGTCTTCGTCAACCATTTCAATGCCCCAGGAGGCACTGACGTGAGTTCTAGGGGAGTTTTGGATACCTATGCCGAAGAGTATGCCCCAAATAATGCAATGCCCTGGAGGAACCGCTCAGTGCGTTCTGTGCTAAGATCAGATTTGACGAGGCACACACCAAAACCAGGGATGGGCATCCCGACTGAATACCATAACGACAACAGAAATCCGAAGTTGAGGCAAAACTCCCCATCTTTTGCGGAGACAAGTGAAACCATATCGCCCATTTCATTCACGGATTTCGGCGCTATGTCTTATGACAAATATAGTAAGAAAATATTTGCTTGGAACGACAATACCGGCAATCTTGTGAAGTTTAACAGGGACGGTACAGGCGAGGAATCCGTTGCTGCTATTGCTCCAGAATATTTTTATGTAGATGGGGTTTATGGGAAAATTTACTATAGAGATGGATCTGGCGACATAAGCAGTATGAATTTGGATGGCACTGGCAACGCATCAATAATCTCTTCCACTGGGAATATTAGGGGCATTACTGGAAACCCAGGCGAGAAACTTTATTTTTGCGATGCTACTACTAATAAAATTTACAGTGCAGACCTATCTGGGGGTGCACCCACCGATCTAGGTGTTGCTCCGTCTGGTTCTCCGAGAGATATGGTCTATGACTCTTATTCTGGAAAATTATTTTTTATAGAATCGCCAAACAGAGTTAGTTTTGTAAACATAGATGGTAGCGAATATCGTACATTTTTTGCCAACGAAGATGTTGGACTTGTTCTTTTCCGCGGCCGCATATCCATAGATTCAGAAAATGGATGGATCTATGCTGTTAATGATGTTGACTTAAATATTTATAGGTTTCCAATTTTTAGCAAGGGATATGAGGTGGTTGGAACCGCCACCGCCAACGCACCAGATAACATTTTTATTGACTACGAAGAGGATAAGATCTATTGGTACGAGACTGGTGCATCGGGAATTAGGAGGGCAAATTTACCAGATAGAAAAATATTTGACAACGCTTTCGTAACACACGCCATACCACAAGCATCTTTGAGATATAGATGGATTCAAGATTCCGCCCTAACAACAGAGGCACAGCTGCCAGGATACCAGCACAGTAGTTCTGTTCCTTTCGGCCCTTATGACGATATTGATTATGTGTTGTCTTCGAGCGAGGGAAGAGGAGATTTCATCGGTATCTCTGGATCTGGATTAGACAAATCTGGCATTGCCGTTCAAACTCCTCTTGGGACAGACTCAACAAACTTTCTTTCCAAATCGGCAGGTACAATTTTCAATGTCTATAATGGACCATACCAGTATGCTTCTTGGAATCAGGTTAGAGATGGGTATAATCCAATTGTAATACAACTGGCGAGAGAAAGTATTTTATCCTTATCCAATGTTCGAAAGACAATAACCAACTCCCTTGGGAGGCAAGTGTCTTCCAAGAGAAGCGATGGAGTGACAAACTATAAGGAACCAGTAGTTAGCGATGATTCGAAACCGATAGTTCATCAACTCTACGTTAGACCAGATCTAAAACTAAATGAGCAGGTGGTATCATCCCTGAAATACACTCTCGCGAATAATCTTTCAACCTTCACCAGGCAGTCAATAAGAAATAGACTTGGGATAAAGTCACCGCTTAAAGGAACTCTATACGAGAAATTAAAAAATCATTATCTTGATCCAGATCAGGTGACCCAACCAGGGAACCCCGTCAGTGAGTTTATCGAGATGGATTATTCTCGCATCCTGTATCCTTCGCCAATAAACGCATACCTAAACCAGACAAGAGAGAGGACAGATTATGAAGAAGTTGCGGGGCAAGGAAGCAATGGTTATGATAGGATTTTTGGAACACAAAGAACTTTTTACAAGTCAGATCAAATAAGAAGTGAGGGTGCACCCAATTCTCAAGGAAATGCAGTTATATCCACCGATGCCGTTGAGATCGATAAAACGTATAACTTTAGCGAATCTGTTGGGGTAGATTTCGTTATTGACAACAGTAGTCAGATATCTGAAGATGCACAGAGCGGGACTGTGGGTTTTCTTTTCGGGACCAAGAGAAATCCAATTGTTATTGTAGGTGAAAGATACTTGCAGTGGACTGATGCCTATAACACATCCAGCGTTGCTATGACTGACGTTTCTATGTCTTTTGATGTAATAAAAGGTTACTATAATTATAACATTCCAGAAAGTGTTTATCTTCTTGAGCCAACCGGCGATGAATCTCTTCTCATCCAATACAAGTCTGTCGCCACTGGTACCGCCTGGAACACGGTTGATACAATCACCCCTGCTTCGTTAACTGCTGCGACCTATACCCAGCACCAGGTTAATTTCGATCCTGGCGAACCTGTATATCTGAGAATAGCACAGACTGAATTTAGTTCGCAATCAGATCGGGACAACTATGCTATCCGCAATTTAAGACTTATTGCAGCACAGCTCGACACAAACAAACCAGCACTTAATTTCAACTCAATGGCGACAGATGGAATAAGATCTTTTCCAGAGAGTTCATCTTACAGAGATTATGATGGCGAACTGATGCAAGATTCAGACATCACAATGTTTACCACTAACCCACTTCCATCTTTATCTTACTTGGAACTCTATAATGTTCGAGTGGGAAATACAAGCAGCGGATATGTCGAGAGACTAACAGAACAAATCGCAGGCAAAAATTCTTGGTATGATACATACGATAAATACGCCGCTGACTTACGACCACAATCTAAGAACAGAAGCATCATACCTGAGTTTAGAATGTCTGAGAATATTCCTTATTATGTCGTAGATAAAGCGACAGACTTTAGAGCACCAAACAAACAGGTGTTTACTTTGGATGGCGCATCAATAACATCCAGTGCAGACACCAGAGATGCACTAACATTCAATAGCGAGTTCGTTAGAAAATATATGCAGACACCGAATTCGGGCAAGTTCATTGAGGTAGCAGAAGACCATGTAGAGGGTGAAGTAGGGCAGGTTAGCAAAGTTTCATTTACTTGCCGAGGTCTAAAAAAACTTCTTCCTTATAACGGATTTTATCCGAAAGACAGAGCAGTTCAAATAGGAAATGTTCTTAGTGAATCACTTGGCGGGAATGTCGCAGGATCCTTTGAAGGTAATAAGACTTCTTATCCGAAACAGGGATGGCAAGGTATTGTAAAACCACTGATGTCTCCAGGAATTCTTTTTAATTCAATCAAATCTGGTATCGCAGTTGACTATCCAATATATACAGGTAGTGTTCCGGGGTTTGTAGCAGGAACAACGAATACCCCATCTGACTTTCAGTTGAGCATTGGGCCAAACTATAGATTACCATTTGAGACACTATACAATCTAAAAGGAAATCTTCCACAAGGAGATGATAACCCGATTAGACTAGTTTCTTCTTTTATTACAGACGAGAGAGGGTTCGATACTGGCGAACTATTCAATTATAAATCAGTTTGGAATGGGCAAAAGACATCACTATTTGAACTTGGTATGCACAACTTTCTCGCCGAGACAGTTGATTTCTTTCTAGAGGGCGAACAAGGATCATCGGGAGGAGGCAAACTAACAAGTTTTAGATCCGATCCCGATAACAAATGGCAAGAATTTGAAGCAGGCAAGTCATACTATATGGATGTTATCCTAAGAGATACTGTTGAGATGAACAAGTTCATCGAGTATTCAGGCAGCGGGGAAATAACAGAGAACTTGAAATTTGTGCCCGCCGATGCAACGACTGGTTCTATGTTTGGACTATCTATTGATACAGTCGAGGGTTCGCCTGGTGAGGGCATTTATGCCGCAGTTGTTGCTCAGGGATCAGAAGACACGGTTCTGGCAACGGGATCTGTGTACCTATTCCAGAACAAATTTGATACCACTGGGTGGCAACAGAAATTAAAAATAACTGGAAGCGACATGGAGGTCAATAGCGGATATGGTTTCGGGGGATATTCAGACAACAACGAAATCGACGCCGGCGTGTCTATCGCTTCTGGTAGCGATGGTTTGTATATATTAGTTGGCCACCCGCTGAGTAATATTGGTTCGCAAATCGACGTCGGAGCCGCTTATTTGTTTCACAGCAAAAGTGATGAACCATTTTATGTTACCGCTGGGGGCGCAGATCAGCAAAAGTGGCAGACCATAATAACATCAAGCGATGCCGCACCTGGCGATGAATTTGGTCGCTCCGTTTCCTTGGTGTCCGGCACGGATGGATTATATATGTTGGTGGGCGCCTTTAAAGATGATGACGGGGGAGGTTCTGCCGGATCCGCTTATTTGTTTCATAGCAAAAGTGGTGAACCATTCTATGTTGATTCCGCTGGCGCGATCAATCAAAAGTGGCAGACAAAAATAACGTCAAGCGATATCGCTACTAACAATAACTTCGGGAGCGATGTCAGTATTGTTTCTGGAACCGATTCTTTGTTTATGCTTGTGGGCGCCCGCGCAGCTTCTCCAGGAGCGCTCGCCTTCGCCGGTTCTGCCTATATCTTTCACTCCAAGAGTGCTGAAACTTTCTATGTAGATAACGGCGGTGCAACAAACCAAAAATGGCAAACAAAACTAACATCAAGTGATCTCGCTGCCGGCGATCTTTTTGGTAATGGTGTTTCCTTAGTGTCGGGCGCTGATGGACTCTTTGCACTCGTAGGAGCAAAGAGCGATGATCCCGTCTTTCCTGGCGCCGGTTCTGCCTATATCTTTCACTCCAAGAGTGCTGAAACTTTCTATGTAGATAACGGCGGTGCAACAAACCAAAAATGGCAAACAAAACTAACGGGATCAGATCCCAACAGCGCAGCAAATTTTGGGACTGTATCTCTTGTCTCGGGAACGGATGGACTCTACTGCCTCGTAGGTGCGGAAGCAGGACAAACCACCAACACCAGCATGGGTCTAGCATATACCTACCATAGTCAAAGCGCAGGGGTTGCAGAGCAATTGCTAAGTTCGAGCAACGTCATATCATACGAAGATTTTGGGTGGGCTGTCTCTCTCATCAGTTCTTCTAATTTACAAGAAGATCTGTATGCAACAATAGGCGCCCCAACGATACAATTACCAGGAGGAACGGAAACAGGGACAACATATATGTTCGTTGGACCATTTGGTTCCCTATCTGGCACAATCGGCATTCAAAATGTCCAGCAAGATTACAAACAACACGGCAAACTATTTGGATTAGGATTAGGAGATGTTTACGATCCAGCATATGCAGCATACACACCACCAATGTTTTATGGCGCTTCAAGAGCGAGAATAAAATTTACCCCATCCACGACGGATACATATACTCTCGATCAGGTTCTAAAGCAGGCGACAATAGAAGAAATAATAAATGTAGACTCAGATAGGGTAGCAACAGTAAATGGGTTTGCTAAATCCCTCACTCCTCTACAAGATCAGAACAGAATGCCTATAAGTTCCTCAGTCAATATGTTCGGCAAGTTCTTTGAGCCAGGTGTAACATACAATCCGCAAACAGGACAAGCGACAAGCATTGATCAGATCTCAAACACAAATCCTGCTTGGGTCATCTCAACGAGATTTGAAAGTCCAGTATTGGATATGTCTAGCAGCAAATATAATGAACTCTATACAGCATTCGCTTCAGATAGCGATATGGAGACTTCGTATAATTTTTATCCTGGCGCCTTGAAGAGAACAAACCCAAGAACGATGTGGGCAAGTTATGGCAAGACACCACCGCAAACTAAGAGAGTTACGATGGAGTTGGCGGAGTCATTCCCCAACATTATTGGAAACGAAACAACCGGATCTTTGATTGACCAATGTGGGTTCACCGCAGACGACAAGAGCGTTGGCATCGTGCGAGGATCAAAGCGAATTCGAGAAGCGGTGGTGATGATACCTTACTTAGATTTTCCGATTGATGAAGTTACGACAGAAATAGAAGGAAAACATTTCATCTTGATAGACTCGGAAGACACGAGTAGATATACAGATCAAAGGAACAATCTTGATCAGCTTAAGATCGCAGTTCAAGCATCAGAGAATGATGGAGAAAAGATTACAAAGACAACAATTACCAGAATGATACATGGGATGAAGCGCTTCAATATTCCACCAAATATGGATTTTGGAACTTATGACGACATTGATCCGTTTGTTATGTATTTCTTCTCGTTCAATCATACACTAGATCGTGATGATCTATCTGATATTTGGCAAGGCGTAATGCCTAAACCCGCCTTGAAGGTAGAGAAAGATATTGTTGATATATCTCACGACATAAACAAATTTGAGTTCTTTGGGAACATCAACGACAGAACTCTAATATCCAAGATGAAGTTTTTCGTATTCAAAGCGAAGCAGAAAGCGAAACAGAATTATTATGACATAACAGAAGATGCGACAGATGATAGCAGATACACATTCAACTTCGCAGCGGATGGGCAACAAGGAGCGGTACCGCACCCGAGTTACAACTGGCCATATGACTATTTCTCTCTCGTGGAAGATATCAACATTGAGGCGAAATACACTATCGAGAACGATAAAGAAGATGAACAGTTCACTGAAATTAAGCACAAGGCGAATAAGAAAAAGAAGAAGTCCGCCTCAAAAAAGAAGAGCAAGAGGTAATTACTACAAATGACATTCTTTGATCCAAAAGAAGACGTAATCGATGTAGAGATTACCCAGTTCGGCAAGTTCCTTTTGTCCAAGGGGAAGTGGGATCCTATTTATTACGCCTTCTTTGACGATGACATAATCTATGATTCTCAGTATGGCGGCGTAACAGAGGGGCAAAATGACATCCAGGCGAGAATAACTGGAAGTGCCAGAACAAGAGATCAATATGTTTTTAGTGGAATAGAAACAGAAATAAGCAAACTTATGCAGGTGGAGATGAATCCAGAAGCATCGGAAATGCAAAAGATAAGCATTCAAGCGACAGACGACAGGGAATACGCCTTGAGCTTCCCTCTGGGCAGGAGCGATACAGGCAACCAAAACAATCCCGCATGGGCGATAACTTTCCTCAAGGGGGAATTGAGTAGTTCTATTCCATATAGCACATCTTCTTTGGGGGTTGTGCCGAGGGTGCAAATGTTCGCCGACGATGTAAAGTTCTATACCGAGGCGAGGAACAAACTAACTGAAGATCCAGGGTTTGTTTGCGACGAAGAAACAGACTTTGAAGTAGAGGGAACCCTAGTTCAGGTTGGTGAATCGTCTGATTCTCAGGTTGATCCGTCTGACTTGGTTTTTGCAAATAAAGTTTATGATGACGGTTCGTATATTGACATCAAAGAGGATTACTTGTTATTGGAGATGCTTGAGAAGAATACTCCGTTTGAGGAAGATAATATAGATATTGAAGTATTTCTGTATGAGGATAATATAGAGACGGGAAAAGAAGTTTTGACACCTCTCAGGTTTATGAAAAAGAAGCAGGCAGTTGTGGATGGAATTTTGCTCGATGAGGATGATGAAAGAAACCAACAAGCAGATCCGACACCTGATTGTGTTGAATATTTTTTCAATGTTCGGGTTGATAACGAGATTCCGCAAGAAGTTCTATGTAGGGCGGTGAAAGAGAGAACAGATCTCGGACTTTACGCTCCGCCGATTGTGTGTCCAGAAGAACTCGATCTCGATGATCCTGGAAAACCGTGCATCCCACCGGTCTGCGATGAAACCGATACAGATACAGTAATCACCTATGAAGAAGTTGATCCTGCTTGTGACGAGGACGCACCATAATGACAATACGAACACAGGGTGCTCGCCCCACTGGACTTCCGCTGACTAATATTAGGACGATAACTCTCGCCCCTCCTACTGGCGTCTCTCAAGAGGGGACCGCTATGATATGTAAAATCAATTCTGTTACTGATATGGGATCTGGGCGGAAAAAAACATCAACAGATGCCCTTGTGAGCGTAGCGGTAATACAGACCAACAACTCTTTGATGTCCGAAGTTTTGTTTGGATTCGGGGATATGATATTGAGTTACATTGGCCCATCCAACAACTGGAATGGCACTGATAAATTTGACGATAGATTACAGGACTATCTTACCGACAGAGGAATCACAGATACAGTATCTGACTTTAAGAAAAAGAATATGAGAGTGATGACTGCGAGACTTCACGGCGACGCAAAAGGACCAACACTGGAGAGTGTCGGTGACGACGGCAGGAAGATGATAACAATCCCGCACGAATTTGATTTCCCAGTGCTATCGGAAACACCACAATATTTAGCATATTTTTCCCTGAGTTGTTATGAGGCGAAAGACAGTGGCGGAGGATACGAAGATCTCAAAACGCCAGTAAAAAATGATGTTGTTTTTAATAACGGTGTCTTGTCAAGTTCGACTTACTTTTATCTGCTGCCAAATGGAAAATATTGGGCAGGTCCGGTTATGAAAGCGGCCGGAACATATGTTACAGGCGATAGAAACAGGACTGTCCTAAAACTTAGAAGAACGAGCAATGTTAAGATTCAGGATTTTAGAAACAGAAACAAGATCGCCGACATACCAGTAATGGATGATTTCTTGAACGAGAGAGAGACGATTGCCAACATTGATGCGGGGTTGTCGCCCGAAATAAGAGAACTTGATCCATCTACGACAATGAATCATCCCTACATTAGCGAGGCATTCATTTCTTCCGACGCCACAAAGAGGGCGAAGTTTATGTTTATGATAAACTTCGAAGATCTTATTTTTAATAATTCTATTTATGGTCATCTGTGGAAGACGCCATATTCCGACACTAGGCAAGATATACTCAAGAGATCTCGCATAAAATCATTAAAGATATTTAGGCACAAAGTAAAGCAAACTGTCGGAAGCAACTCCGTGGGAACTTCCCAGAGATACATCCCGGAAGATGGTGAAGTGCCCGCTCTTATCGCAGTAACGGGACAACGAAATGGCAACGCAACAATAAACGCCACAGACTCAATCCAAGAAGAGAGTAGTATGCTCATACCATTGGATCGTAATCCCAACATCAGATCTTTCAATGTTTTGGATAGTTCTTTGCCAGATTCAGCACGCTCGCAATACAGATACCACATTGAGATAGAGGCGTATGATGGAAGCAAAGATTATCTGAGGGATAGAATAATGAAACTTGAGAGTTTCTCAAAAACACTAAAAAACTACCTTACGGAAATACTGAACTCCACCATCACAACGGCAGGGTTGCGAGTATCTGGAACTTCCACCGCGCCAGCAATAAGGCGCCCAGATGGATACGATCCAAGATACAACAGACTAACACCCGACTTCGCAGCGAAGATGAAAAAGAAATATTGGGACAATATTCTAAAGGGGAAGGAAGATTTTCTAAGTGTTATTAAAATGTTTTCTTCTCCAGGCGCCATTAGCATAGAGGCGATTAATAATTTTGCAGTTTTGGCTCTTGATCCGGTTAGTGCCAACCCAGACAACGTATCGTCTTTTGCGGATCTCTTGGGAGGCATAATCTCCAAGATGAATATTTCTGTTGGGCAATCTGACGGAGTATCTTCCAGCAGCAAGTCAGAGTCAGTATATGGATCATCGACTAGTAAAAACATCATTTCGGTCGAAAAACATTTTGGAGACATATTTGATCTGAGAGATCACGAGGATGGCGGATATGATTATATATCGTCAGATCCAAAACTGTTGGCGGACAACAACGCTAGCGGGTTAAGTGTCATAAGCGGTGTGTCATTCCGCAACCGAGTACAACAAGAAGTTTTGAAATACTATACAAACTCTAACCCAAACATTCGCATAGATGGTCGAACATTTTCATATAAAGAAAATTATATGAGTTACCTATCTCCTGCGCAGGTTGTAGTTGGCAGCCCTAGGGTGGCGGGAAATATCGTCAACATTCTTAGATCGCAGTCAGAAGATACGCTTAAGATAATTGAAACAAAGTTCCTCGCCAACCGCACATCTCGCGATGCTACCGGGTTCGCCATGCCAGAAAACGGCCGATTTGCTAGCATGATTGATGACTCCCTGGCAAATAACCCGACATTTTCGGCAAACTATTTACAATCTTTTCTTACTCAAAATTTTAGTCTCACTCCTGCTGCCGAACAACAATCCACAGACAAAGATCATCAACCGCAAATACCGTTAGTAGAAGACGATAACGATAGCGATGATACTGCGCCAACGGAAGAATCTCTCGGATCTCTTTCGCACGCCGCCACTGCACCCGCTTCTCTCTATGATTCGCTGATTCGTTCTGAGGTGGTTTCCAGTCCAAAAGCAAACCAATCAAACTCCAGCGCCGCCAGGAAAGGCAGCATAGGTAGAATGCAGAACCAGCAAATGTTGTTATTGCCGAATCAAATAAAGGCATTTCTTTTGACAGACTCAGCGGAAGAATCCGGAGATGCAAAACTGAAGAATCCGTCTAGGGTCAATATGGTTCAAGATGGCAGATATTCATCCACAGCAACTTTCAATTATCGACTCTTGGCAGGCATAGAATACTTGGAGGGGTTTACTCCCTCAAGCAAAGGCGTGGCTTTGATGTCTTCACCGAAATGGAAGAGATTGACGGAAGCGGACTATGGAGGATTTGTGGGCAAAACTATTCTTTGTAGGATTGTGAAATACGACAACCAACTACTGAATCGGTGGGGATTGTCCAGACCAGAGAGTCTCGATATGAGGATATACAACGAGTATTTTCTTTTATCCCCAGATACCCAAACTGGTGCACCAGAAATAGTTGTCGCACGAGGTGGCGTTCGGAATTTAAAATCTCCAAATACACGCACCAGGGGTTCGCGCTTCGCCGACTCTTCTGAATTCGGATCCACAAGGTTTCCGACACCCATCGCTCGCCCCCCAAGACAGAAGGCACTAAGAGAATCCAAGAGACTAATGAAGCTGTCTAAGCACGTCCGCTTCGATCCTGATGGGGTTACTAGCAGGTTCTCCTCTAGAGATGAAGTTGTTTCTGGTTATGAGACTTTGGTTGCAGAGATAGAGAAAGACGCAAAAATATCAGTTGTTGATGAGAAAAAGATACAAGCACTGGACGAATACCAGCAGTATTTCCCCGAAAGCGAAAGCAAAGAACTAATAGAGGTGACAGCGACGATGAAAGAAGAGGTTAAACCCATGGCATCTAAGTTACGTGGCAAAGAGAGAGTCAAAAAGAGTCAACTGGCCCGCTCAAGAACTAGATCCCGAGGGAGAGAATAGAGAATGCCAGGACCAGGAAAGACTGCTAAATATTCTAATGTGGACCTGATACGCGGTTCCGAAGCAGGCACCATAGCAGATCCGGTTAGAAGAGCCGTTGGAAGCTTCTTTGTTGTTCAAGAGGGTGATATGAAACTGGCATCTTCCCTCGCTACCTCCTTCAGTTTTTTGGAATTTAGAAATAATGGCAACATGGAGATATGGGATACCACCGCAACCCAAGCTAAATCTTTTTATGATGATGTTGCTCAAGGATTGTTTTATGAAGACGATTACTACAAGAGGGCAGTGCCTTTCGACAGGGATGAATTAGAGAGGATTAATGCGATAGGAACTGTCGCTGCCATAAATGTAGATTCTTTCTACAATTTTTATGCGAAGACATACGAGAATGTTATAGCAAACCCTCTCGTCCCGGAGAACATTTTGCCTAACTTCTATACCTTGTTTACCGAGAAAGAGCACGGATATTCTCCAGAGACAGAAAATGGACCAAAGAGCATTAAAAGGTTCAACACAATCGCAAGCAATTTATCGGCATCGGAAGGGTTTAGAATGGGACTTCTGGATGCTGTAAGTCCAAGGAACCCCGGAGAAGGCGAGCTGGGACCGTGGTGGTCGCATACAAATGCCGGGTCTAGATATTTAGAATATTTCACAAAATATGCTAACTCGATCACGAAGATAAACGCCGGGACGTTTATTGAGGGCGCCGATACTTCCATTAATATTCAACAATTTGGCGAAGAACATAAAACATTTATATTTGATTACCAGGGTGCTGAGTTGTTGCGGCAGGATGTGACAAACGGGCAAATGTTCCCGATGCATAACAAGATTTCTTTTTCTACTGATATAAAAGCGAAATTCGCCAACTTTCTGGCCGATGAAGTTCGACGAGGTGCAGAAACGGAACTGATGAAACTAGCGGCCACCCAAGAACTTGCGGCAACAGGTGAAACCATCAAGATAAGAGCGGGCAGATCAACAGAGGAGTGGACCCCAAACGAACTCGGCACCACTGACGTTTCTAGGAATTTTGGAATATTCGATCACATACCGCTGAATTTTGCGCCGCCCAATAACGGTTTTGTCATTCAAGAACCTGTGACCGAGATAGATGATTGGGCAAATTCCCTAGAGATAGACCCGTATGCCTTCGACCAATCTCCTGTTTTGCCGATAAGAGATGATTTCGTTTTTATAGGGTGGCAACCGGGTGGCAACGAGGATACGGTTCCGGCAGATGCTATAGAAAAGGCGCCACTATCTCTAGACTTGTCCGCTCTAGGATCGGCAACGAAGGAGTTCATCGAAATCTTGGAAGACGAAGAGGGCAGGACCATCAAGCAGATGTTTGACGGCATGGAGGCATATTCTGAGACAGTGTTCTATAAGATAGAAAAATTCGCATATGCAACCCCCGAATCTACCGATTCTCAATCGGTTCCGATGTCAAGTTACTACATACCAAACTCCACCTCTATGGATGTTTGTAACTTTATCGACACACAGGTGAAATACGGGAAGAGATACAAGTACGTTGTTACATCTTATGATTTAGTCATTAGCAGCAAAATAAGATACAGTGCAGTATCAACACCGGATGAAACAGCTGACACCTCGAATATTATATTTACAGTGGAAGATTCACATTTTCAAAATGAGGCGGTTATGAGGAAAAACATTATCGCAACATTGGATAAGGTTATTGTGATGGATAATCCGCCAATGCCACCCGAGGTGACGATTGTCCCATACAGGGATGCGGGAGAAAAGATTTTGATAAATCTCAATTCTTCTGTCGGCGACAGAGATTTGCTTCCGGTTATCATCGACTCGTCTGAGGAAATGAACATACAAAAACTTAAAGACTCTCAGCGAAGGATAGATGAAAAACTTAGGTTCAAATCTGACGACACCCCTGGTTTCTTTGAGGTGTATCGCACAACCGAGAAGCCAAAGAAATACCAGGACTTTGCTGGTCACAAAATGATGGAGATCTCAACAGGTCAGATTTCTACATCTGCCGCCCTCAATAGTGTGATCGAACCAAACATAAATTATTATTATACCTTTAGAACAAAAGATGTTCACGGAAACTTGTCCAATCCATCTATAATATACGACATCAAAATGAACGACACAGATAACGGCCCTCACTTCTTGGATATTTCGATTTTAGATCTTGATGATGTTGATCCTTTAGAGGGCACAAAAGATGTGATGAAAACAATGAGAAGGTATGTTCAGATTTTACCAACAGTGCCGCAAGGACTCTTAAATGTAGAAGCATCAGGAGGAGAAGATGGAATCGCCAATCTTGATTCTGTAAAAGATGTGCAATCTATTACCTTGGGTGTGGCAAATGAATCATTGTGGAATAAGAGATTTAAAGTTAGATTCACTTCCAAAAAAACAGGAAGAAAAGTAGATTTAGATATAAAATTTACCACAGAGCATATTTTCGACGACTAAAGCAAAGTTGAAACTATTTATCTTGATAGGAGAGTAATATATGGGTTTTTTAGACAATTCGGGAGATATAATCTTAGATGCGGTGCTAACCGACACCGGCCGCCTGCGACTTTCGAGGGGAGATGGTTCCTTTCGCATATCTAAGTTCGCACTGGGCGACGATGAAATCAATTATGGAAATTATAACGTCAACGATGCCAGCGGCAGCGCTTATTATGACTTGGATATCTTGAAGACGCCTGTGTTCGAGGCGTTTACCAATAACACTTCTAATATGAATTCAAGATTGCTCTCGATTCCGAGAACGAATCTTCTTTATCTTCCCGTCATTAAGTTGAGCACTGAATTAGAAATTACTCAAACTTATTCTGGCGCAGGCGCTTCAGGTTTGTTTCTCGTTACGGTAGATGATGATACCACGACAAAGGTAGCGGAGCTTGCTAGCTCCATTGGCGTCTTACGCGGTACAGTGCAGGGGCAGAGCGACACTCAAAGGATTAGATTAGATCAGGGTCTGGATAATTCTGGGCAGGGACCATCGCCATCGGAACCATTGGATGCTGACCTTATGGAGACGCAATATATTGTTGAGATGGATAACAGGTTTGGATTTTTGTATGGTCAAAATGGCACCAATCGTGCAGAAGCGAGTTTCGTTGATGACGACAATATTGCCAGCTACTTTTTATCTTTAGGGGTAAATTCTAATTTTGTTTCCACACTACAGCCGAACAAGCCCGATGGAACAAACGTAGAGAACTCAAGTCTTGCCGGACCAAGAGGAACCTCTCTGCGGATGCAGGTAAAGTCTAGCATAAATCTTTCCTCAACAACCAACCTATTTACGACGCTGGGGTCAACGATGACTATTGGGTCAGATACTTATTATACAATCGATACCACAATAAGAGTAACAGGTGCCACTACAGGATACCGGGTGGATGTGCCCATTAGATACATCAAATTGCAATAGGGGTTAAATAATGGCTACAGTTTTTAAAACATTCTTAAATAATGATGCAGCATCAACAAGAACGATGCTTCACGAATCAGTCCCAATTACGGGTTCTATCATATCAGGCACATATGCCGACGCAAACATAAAGAACTACTCACACGGGTTGTTTCAGTCGGTGTATGATTATCCATATCTTAGTTCTTCAGCGAATCACATTTTTGATATTACCTGCGGGTATGCCAATACATCGCCGCTATCTGCTTCTGCCGTTACCGATGGAGTAGCAGCATCAGATATCAAAGACAAGATTAGCATGTACAACCAAATGGCACAAGTATTAGCAGGTCATGATGTTGATGGCAATATCCTTGAGTTCGATCAAGATGGTAACATCGCTGCCGGCGGCACAAAACTTGACGCTATTTATGTTCTAAACTTCGCAAGACTCTTAGCAAAAGATGAAATAAAGAAAGGGTCTTTTACTTTACAACTAGCAACCGGTTCGACGAATGCACCTGTTGATTTTAGCGAGTTACTGACAATATCAGATTATGGTGCGATCAATTCTTACTACGTCAACTCTCCTGCTGCTGAGTATGGAATATTATATACATCATCTGCTGACATCGCTGCTGACGGCACCTCGGGCGTCGGTCTACTGTATTACCAAGCAGGAATTGCTGTGATTACGGCATCTGTCTTTGATCAGTCCCAATTCTATTCGTCTGGAGATACCTACTCGGCATCGCTGAGTGCTTCTTCCATTGAGACGAACGCAGACGGAGTTAGAAACAGGATGTACAATGTTGAGTTCAATAACACAACCGAACTTAACTCATCAATCTATTTCTGCCGTGTAAACCACAACGAATACAACTATAGTGCGAACCCAACATATCTGAGCAGTAGCAAGATAGTGGTGAAAGAGCAGACAACGGATGCACCAGTCTCTTATGTTACTACCGTTGGGTTGTATTCCGCCGACAACGAGTTGTTAGCAGTCGCAAAACTTTCAGAACCCCTCAAGAAGGATCCGAATAACGAACTGATTCTACGAGTCAGATTAGACTACTAATCCATGAACTATGTCGTTTTACAAATTTAATTCTAGTGATATTCTTCATAACAGGATAAAATCTTATCCTAGGATTAGATTTGACATACACACGGGTTCGATATACTATAATGAAAATGTCGGATTAAATGGGGTGCCAGACGGCAACATCTCCCTACAAGAACTGACAAACCTACCGGGCGAATCAGGCAATGGGTATTACGCCTTCGTAACTAAGGACAGCGGATTAGCAGCATTTAACACTGTCTCCCCTGCAACTTTTAGTGCGCTAGACTATGGCGATATGATAACATCGTCGCTGCCACAGACATCATCTATTGCCATTGAGTATCACCAAGCAGACGATGCCCGGTTACACATTGATGCGCTTCGCAATGTTTCTAATTATTATACCTACTTGAGTGATAACTATACATTCAGCTCTTCGCTGGGAGATAAGGCGACGCAATCTCTCACGCTCGTTAGTGTTCCATCTATTTTCTACGGATCGTCGATAAAGAAAGGCAGTGTAGATCTCAAGTTCAACATCACTGGTACTATGGTGGGTCAACTAAAGGATGAGAACCAAGATGGTAACCTGATTCAGGTTGGTCCAGTGGGCAGCACGGGTTCCGGCAGTGTCGCTGGTGTTGTGTACTACAACGAAGGATTTCTACTTTTGACGGGAAGTTGGAGCATTACCGACGAGTCTGTAGATTTCTACGATAGTTCGGATAACCCAAGGTGGAAATATTTTGGCAGACCAAATAACTATGTGTCTCCATTTGAAGATACGGTGTCCACAACTTATTCTGCCGAGTTCAAGGGAACCAATTATGTTCCAGTCGTCACTATGCTAGCGCACGCAGAGAAAGCACACCTCAACCAATCCAACAACCCAACCTTCACTGAGTTCGGTCAAAACCCTGGGCTGAGCACCGGATCAGACGGATTTTATGAAAGAGTTGATTTAAGTATTAAAAATGTTGCAAAATACCCCTATAATGAGGACACTGGTTCGTTCAAGAAAGAAACTTACATTTCTAAGATCGGCATCTACGACAAGGATAGGAATTTGATTGGCATTGCTAAGGTGGCCACACCCGTCAGAAAACGAGAGAACGACAAGTTTACTTTCAAGATGAAAATGGACTATTGATGATTCTTGGGTTGGATATTTCAACAAGCATTACAGGGTTTTGTGTTCTTAGTGATGATGGCGACATCATACGCTCGGGATATATCGACATGCGCAAAGAGAAGGATTTTTTCGCCAAGGTCCGAATCGCGAAAGAAAAGATTATTGAGATAATAAAAGAATACGAAATTGATGATGTTTGGATAGAGCAATCCCTTCAGGCGTTTAGACCAGGGATGAGTTCGATAAAAACTTTGTTGACATTGGCAAAGTTTAACGGTATACTGTCTTGGGTGATCTGGGAAGAGACGAACAAGGAGCCAAACTACATAGGAGCATCCAGCGCTAGAAAGTCGTGCGGCATAAAGATACCGAGGGGAGAGAAGGCAAAAAAGGTTGTAGTGAACTTTTTACTTGACACGGAGCCATCCTTTGTGGTAGACTATACAAAATTTGGAAATATCAAGCAACATTTTTTCGATGTTGCTGATGCCATTGTTGTAGCGAAAGCCGGTTATGTATGTCGTCTGAATCAAAAATAGAGATTCTCAAAAATATGTTAAATTTTGCCTACACTTCAAGGGGCGAGCATCTTTTCTATTGCCCTTACTGCAATCACCACAACCCTAAAATGTCTATCAATGTAGAGAAAAATGTATATAAGTGTTGGATATGCGATACAAAAGGCATGGATATATGGCGATTAGTTAGGAAGTTTGGGGACTTCCACGAAAAGAGAAAATGGAAATCTTTTTCGGGACAAATAGACGCATCCAGTCAAAGCATCTTTGATCTCTTTGCAGAAGAAGAGGAAGACGCCCCCCAAAAGATCTCGCTTCCAGAGGAGTTTGTCTCCCTCGTAAACAAGGATCTGCCAGTCAGTTCTAGACCGGCAATAAAATATCTCACCAGCAGAAATGTGGGAAAAGCAGATATAATAAATTGGAAGATCGGATTTTGTTCTCGCGGAGAATTCAAGGGGAGGATAGTTTTCCCATCTTTTGATAATAGCGGAGATGTAAATTATTTTGTTGCTCGATCATATAAAGATGACTGGATGAAATACAAGAATCCCCCTGTGGGTAGGGATATCGTATTTAACGAACTTTTTGTAGATTGGAGGGAGAAGGTGTGCTTGGTCGAAGGAATTTTTGATGCTATCTCGGTGGGGATGAATGCCATACCGATTCTCGGATCGACAATGAATGATGGTTCAAAATTATTCAAAAAAATAATAGAGAATGATACGGCAGTATATATCGCTCTTGACGAAGATGCCGAGAAAAAATCAATGAGGATAGTCGAGAGTCTAAATCAGCACGGGATAGAGGTTTATAAGGTAGATACCTCTGGGCACGATGACGTAGCAACAATGCCAAAAAAAGTTCTTGACAAAAGAATTAAAGATGCTACAATGTTAACTAACGAAGATGTTCTTAGTAGAACAATTCGCACGATTGGAGTTTAAATGAGAATAGCTCATATTTCTGACACACACATCAGAAATTACGAAAGGCAGGATCAATACAGGGAATGTTTTGAAGACATGTATAAGATCCTCAAAGAAGAAAAACCAGATTATATTGTTCATTGCGGGGATATCGCCCACAAGAAGACAAATATATCTCCAGAATTTGTAGAATTGTGCTCAGATTTGTTTAGGAATCTTGCAGCAATTGCACCAACTTATATTATATTGGGAAATCACGATGGTAACCTGCGAAACCCGGATCGCCAAGATGCCCTTTCCCCTATAGTGTCCGCCCTATCTCTCAAGAATTTGCACCTCTTAAAGAACTCAGGCGAGTGCGTCGTTGATGATAATCTGACTCTCAATGTCATGTCGATATTTGATGAGGAGAATTGGGCCAAGCCAACAGACTCCGATAAAATAAATATCGCGCTTTACCATGGTGGTATCAGAGGATCTCAGACCGATGTTGGGTGGGATATAAAGGTGGATCATAACGTCAGTGTTTTTGATGGTTTTGATTTTGCTTTTTTGGGAGACATCCATAAGTCTAATCAAGTATTGGACCTGGAGGGGAGAGTTAGATACCCCGGCAGCACAATACAGCAAGACCACGGAGAAACACCAGATAAGGGATTTCTTATTTGGGATATCGACGACAAAGATACGTTTGAGGTAAAGCACATAATTCTAAAGGATCCAAATCCGCATTTAGATATTAAATTGACAAAATCCGGAAGGTTACCAGCAAAATTGAATATACCAGAAGGTGCAAGGGTTCGCGTTGTGGCAGAGAATAAGATCTCTATCTCTCAACAGCGGCGAATATTAGATGTAGTTAGGAAAAGATTTAACCCACAAAGAACTACTTTTCTCAACAAGAAATTGAGTGGAAGATTAAACAACGATGAGATCTCTGAGGGAGTTGAGATAGGCAACTTGAGGAGCATCGAGGTCCAGGAGAAACTCATAAAAGATTATCTCGCGGACTACAATGTCACAGATGAGATACTAAAAGAAGTTCTTGAACTGAATGCCAAATACAACGCAACCGCAGAGGCGGAAGAAAAGATATATAGAAACATTAACTGGTCAATAGAAGATCTACAATGGGACAATCTTTTTAATTATGGAGAGGGGAACAGAGTTGACTTCTCGTCGCTAAATGGGATTGTCGGTATATTTGGAAAGAACTATTCTGGAAAATCCAGTGTGATTGATAGTCTGTTGTTCACATTGGCAAACAGTACATCCAAGAATAGCGTTAAGAATGTTAGCATCGTAAATCAGAACAAGGATGCTAGCATGTCGAAGGTTGTTCTCTCTGTTGGGAACACGAAATACTTCATAGAGAGAAAGGTTGAGAAATACGCCAAGAAACTTAAAGGAAGGGAGACCGCCGAAGCGAAGATGACTCTCGACTTCTGGTCAGAAGATTCCATCACGGGGGAACGGAATAATTTAAATGGAGAGACGAGACCAAATACAGATGAAAACATAAGGAAGATATTCGGCACTAAAGAGGACTTTCTGATGACAAGTTTCTGTTCTCAGATGGATTCGCTACAGTTTGTGAACCAAGGATCCACTGACAGGAAGAAAAGTCTCAGTAAGTTTCTGGATCTTGAATTATTCGAAAAGAAGCATCGGCTGACAAAGGAAGAGACTTCTCATATATATGGCGCACTGAAACAAATAGAGAACAAGGATTATGACGAGGAAATAAAAACCGAGAAAGAGAATCTGGACAAAGCAGATAGCGCTCTTGAAACTCACAAGGGTGAGTGCGACATTATGAAAATCTCTTTGCGAGAAATAGAGGACAACGTAAAAGATATTGATATTAATATAGCATCTTACCCAAAGATTGATATTGATATAGGAGACATTAGGAGAAAGATCGTGAAAGAAGAATCCGCCTCCGCCACATTTGCCAAGAGAAGCAGCGACAGAGACGATTTTGTGTCTGAAAAAAGGGAATACCTGAGAAAGGTTGAAGATTTCATCTCCAGCGTATCTTATGATGAACTAAGAGAAAAAAGAGAATCTATCAGGGAGCACGAGCATAAATTGGCGTCTCTTCTCTCTGAGGCGGAGAACATTCAGATCCGCAAAGACAATGCGACGAAAAAGATCTCTTTGTTGTCGGAAGTCCCATGCGGAGATAAATATCCGACCTGCAAGTTTCTTCAGGATGCTGTTTCGTCTCGCGGGAAAATTGACGGCATAGAGAAAGATCTTATAAACATAGGAAAGAAGTCTATCGCCGCCGAGGAGAATCTAGAATCCTTCGATAAAAAAGATACAGAGAGGCAGCTGGAGAAATACCAGAAGATCCTAGAAGCAAAGAGAGAAGTAGAGAAAGAGGTCTCCAGCGCTCTTCTGGATAAAGAGCGTGATCTCTCCAGGGAAAAGGAATCACAAAGGGAACTAGAGCATTTGCGAAGCAAAGAGCGGGAATATTTAGAGAATGAAAAAGATTGTCAGGTTATAGGTGCCCTCAAGAAACAAAGGAAGGATCTGGAGAGGCAATCGGCAACAACGCTTGAGGATCTAGAGTCTTGCGAGGAGGCGATGCACCTACTTATCCAAAAGAAAGGAAGTTGCGAACAAAAGATAAATTCCTTACAGGAGAGAAAGTCAGAAAAGGAAGGATTGAAAAGACAATACGTGGCATATGACTTGCTTAAGAGTTGCATGGATCCAAACGGTATTAGTTCAGATATCATTAAGAAATGCCTTCCTATTGTAAACGAGGAGATAAACAAAGTTTTGGTTGGCATCGTTCCTTTCGAGGTGTCCTTCGAGATTGAGGAAAGAAAACTCGAAGTATATATTCGCCATCCGAAATATGATCCAAGGTTGATAGAGATGGCCAGTGGAGCAGAAAAGACGATATCTGCCATGGCAATACGATTAGCACTAACGAAAGTTGGTAATCTTCCGAAGAGCGACATATTTATATTGGATGAACCAGCAACAGATTTAGATTCTGAGAACATGGAAGGATTCCTAAGAATTCTAGAAATGTTAAAATCACAGTTCAAAACTGTTATACTAATCTCTCACCTTGACGCATTAAAAGAGTGTGTTGATAACGAGATTATCATAGAGAAGAAAGACGGATTTGCGCAAGTAAACATTTAAGGAGGGTGAAATTATGGCACCTAAGAAAACAACAGAGAAACCTAAGAAAACAACAGAGAAACCGAAAAAGGCATTAGAGAAGAAGGACAACAAAGGACTCTTTGATAAGGGTCTTTCAAAGCTGATAAGCAGAAAACTTATGGTATGGGCGACAGCAACAGTGGCCCTTTTTACGGGAGCGGTACCCGCAGAGCAGTGGTTGCAAGTTTGCTTGCTCTACATAGGATCGCAGGCGGCAGTTGATATGATTGTTTCCTATAAAAATGCAGGGAAATAATTTATATGGTTCTTGCTAGATCTTACCTCAAGAAGGCGTATGTGTGGGTGAAGAATCACTGGTATGTTCCCATTGGGACATTGTTTGCTCTGGTGACGTGGTTTTTCTATAGGCAGAAGTCTGCTGCCATTGTTGATAACCTTAAGCAAACGAGGGCGCACCATAAGAAAGAAATAGAAGCGATAAGCAGCATCCACAAGGAGCAGATCGCCGAAAGAGATGCGGCCGTAGATTCTTTTCGGGACAACGAGGAGAGACTGGAGGCAGAGACCAGAAAAAAGATAGAGGATTCTATCGCCGAGCATGCTAAAAGAAAGGAAGAAATAAAGAAAAAAGAGATACACGACATTGCTGAAGAGTTGTTGAGGATTTCTGGGGAGAGGGAAAAATGAGATCTATCTTTGTTTTGTTGGTTACTTTTTTTGCGTCGAGTGCATACGCTCAAAACATAGTTGGGTTAGAGGAGGGAGATCCCGCACCGTTCGAGGGTGTTCTCATCGACAAAGACACTGCTGCTGATATTATCGCCTCGAAAGAATTGAGCGACAAAAGGTGCAGTATAAAATTGGAATACGAGGTTGGAAAGGCGACAAATGCCTGCTCGCTAGAAAAAGGAATATCAGAAGCTAATTTAGATGCTGAAAAAAAGAAAAATGAAAAGATCACAGCACTAAAGGTTCGCGAAATTGACAGACTAAGCAAGGAACTGGAGAGTGCAAGTGTTGACTGGGGACCAGCATGGTTCGCGGCCGGCGCGTTCATAGGTGTGGCATCTTCTCTGGTGATATTCTTTATATCTGTGCAAACGGTAAATGTGGATATTACAGAGCAGTGAGTGCAGATCACAATAAAATCGCCAAATTAGAAAAAGCGATAAAGACAAAGTATGGCGACGAAGCGGTGAGGAATCCTCTCTCTAATTGGGATGAGGGGAAGGAAGAAGAGTATATCGAGCAGATTAAAGAGGTCGCAGCAGAAGAGAAAGAAAGACAACATTCAGAGAAGGAATATTACAGTGGTTTTTTCGTTGATAAAAAACTACTTAGTAAAGAATCTAATAGAATCTGTCCTGTTTGCAACGAATATACATTCGATCTAAAAGACGACGTTTATTTGAATAAGTGGGAAAGCTGCCATAAGTGCTACATTCAGTGGATAGAAGGCAGAGAATCACGATGGAAATCAGGGTGGAAACCGGGAGACAAGAATGTTGGAAAATAGATTACTAGAGTTGATGGAGCAGGTCAAATTAATTCTGCGAGACGCAGCAAAGTTTGATAAAGGCAACTCATCAGCAGGTGTTAGGGTTAGGAAAGATTTGATGTCGGCAACGAAGGAAATCAAAGAAATCCGACAACTTATCCTAGACGCGAAAAAGAACCGTTCAGATGAAAATCAGGAGATACTATAAATGGCTACAGTAGAAGAAATAGCGAGAGGCATCTCGCAGGTCTTAGCAGACTCTTATGACGGGTCCACTGATGACGAGGGCAACCCAATCAAGATTGGACTCAAAAGAGAAATGGATATGGAGATAACAGACCGTAGAGTTATGGATGGTTTCGGTATCGTCTTAGGCGGAGATGTGATGACTGTCAAATATCAGGGCGACGTATCCATGAAAGAACTGAAAGACAAGAGCTTCGAATCAGACACCGAACAGATGCTCGCAGACATCCTCAAATATATCAAAAAGCAATACAGAAAGGTGACGGGAGATTCTCTTTCGTGTAAGCCGGAGGGCGAGATGAGTATCCTTGTACAGTCCACAAGCAGAGTCAGGAATTGGGTAGAAGCATCTATGTGCTATAAGATAAGTGGTATGGATGGTATTGTGACCAGCGACGATGCACCAACTGGCGAAGAGTTGTTAGATAAGAAGATCAAAGACTTTTTGGGGATGGGAAAGGCAGATTTTGGAGCGAAGAAACCCCAAAACATAACCAGAAAAAAGGAGAAGTCAGAATGAAATTCACAAAGAAGAAAATCAGGCAAATCATCAAAGAAGAGATGGAACTCCTAAAAGAAGAAGAGCGACCTGAAGGCGCGATTGTGAAGGGCAATCTGCGTAATATTTCTGAGACCGCGAATCATATCCATGACTTGTATGAGGATGAAGAAGATGTTGAGGAATGGGTACAGGAAAAGATTGCTGTTGTTGAGGCGATGCTAATGAGCATTTCTCACTATGAAAAGCACGAGAAGGTAAGAGTTAAATAATTACTATGCTATCTCGCTATGACATATCGTATACCAAAGAGTCAAATAAAGAAAGAGATAATGAAGTGCGGGAAGGATCCCGGATACTTTTTGAACAACTATGCTAAGATATCACACCCTGGCAAAGGACTGGTTCCCTTTAAGACATATGATTTTCAAACAGATTTACTAAAAGATTTTAATGATTATCGATTTAGTGTTATACTGAAGGCGAGACAGCTTGGCATCTCAACCATAACTGCGGGATATGTTGCTTGGTTGATGATGTTTCGAAGAGAAAAAAACATTCTCGTTGTCGCGACTAAATTTTCTACTGCTGCCAACTTGGTCAAAAAAGTAAAGTCACTTATCAAGAATTTGCCAGAATGGATAAGGATATCCGAGATTTCCGTAGACAACAGAACATCTTTTGAACTTTCCAATGGTTCTCAAATAAAAGCATCCACGACTTCCGCAGATGCTGGTCGTTCCGAAGCGCTGTCTCTACTTGTAGTGGATGAAGCAGCACACGTTCCAGAACTCGAAGAGATGTGGAAAGGTTTATACCCAACCCTATCAACTGGTGGAAGATGCATCGCCCTCTCGACACCCAACGGAGTTGGTAACTGGTTCCACCAAACATATGTCGATGCCGAAGAGAAGAGAAATAGTTTCCACCCAGTGAGGTTGCCGTGGGATGTGCACCCAGAAAGAGACATGGTGTGGTTTGAAAAAGAAACCAAGAATATGTCAAAGAGGGATATTGCACAGGAATTGGAGTGCAACTTCAATATGTCTGGTGAGACAGTTATCCACCCCGACGACATAGAGAGGATGCTGTCGATAGCAAAAGATCCAAAGCACAGAACAGGGTTCGACAGGAATTATCATATATGGGAAGAGCACCAAGATGGGTTCAACTATCTTTTGGTGGCTGACGTTGCCCGTGGGGATGGCAAGGATTATTCCGTGTTTCATGTTATAAAACTTGAGACAATGGAAGTTGTCGCAGAGTATCAGGGGAAACCAAACATTGATATGTTTGCTAATATGCTCAACTCTACTGGTGGCGAATTTGGCAATTGCATGATCGTTGTCGAGAATAACAATATAGGATTTAGCGTTTTGGAGAAATTGTTGACACTGGAATATCCCAATGTTTACCACTCTATTAAATCTACGCACGAGCATGTGGAACAACATGTTGCCGAGGGACTCTCAGGGGCAGTGCCAGGGTTTACTACTTCATCGAAGACTAGACCGCTTATTGTTGCGAAATTTGAAGAATTTGTTAGGAACAAAGTAATTACATTATATTCCACTCGTGTAATAAACGAGATCAGGACTTTTGTTTGGAACAACGGAAGACCTCAAGCAATGAGGGGATACAACGATGATCTGGTTATGAGTTTGGCGATAGGGTGCTGGATTAGAGATACGGTGGTTACTGCATCCAAGAGAGATGTGAAATATGCTAAGGCGATGCTAGATAGCATTTTACGCGCCAATACAAAAATAAACACAACCATCTCCGGTATGCACGGATATAAGAAAGAAGAATCTATTGACAGAATGAGAGAGCAAAAGAAAATACAGGAAGAATTTAGTTGGCTTTATAAAGGATAAGTAAATGGAAGAAAACAACAACAACGTCAGAAACTCTGAATCTACACTATACAAGAGGTTAACGAGATTATTCTCCGGCCCGATTGTAAATCGCCGCACACAGTTCTACCGGCAGGAGCGAAGAACCCAACTAGACAAATACAAATTCAAATCCGCCAGTGGACAAAGTTTTAAAAAGGCATCTTATAATCCTTTCGAGGGGATTAATTCAACCACGATGCAGAGTCAGAATCGCGGCGAGCGATATTCCGACTTTGATCAGATGGAATACACTCCAGAACTAGCGTCTGCTCTTGATATATATGCGGATGAAATGACTACTCATACATCCTTCGAGAACATGTTGACTGTCGCTTGCCCCAACGAAGAGATAAAGGGTGTCTTAGAAACTCTCTATGACAACGTGTTGAATGTCGAATTCAACCTGTTCGGATGGTGCCGCACTATGTGTAAGTATGGCGACTTCTTCCTCTATCTCGATATTGACGAAGGTATCGGTGTCAAGAGCGTCGTCGGGTTGCCTCCACAAGAGATTGAAAGACTAGAGGGTGAGGATCCTGTTAACCCAAACTATGTCCAGTTTCAGTGGAACAGCGGAGGTCTAACCTTTGAAAATTGGCAGATGGCACACTTCAGGATACTAGGCAACGATAAGTACGCCCCATATGGAACTTCTGTTTTGGAACCGGCACGACGTATATGGAGGCAGTTAGTTCTTTTGGAAGATGCTATGATGGCATATCGTATTGTTCGAGCACCCGAGCGAAGAGTGTTCTATATTGATGTTGGGTCAATCGCTCCGGAAGATGTCGAGCAATACATGCAAAAAGTCATTACACAAATGAAGCGCAATCAGGTGATTGATAAAGACACCGGCCGCGTGGATTTGAGATATAACCCAATGAGTATTGAAGAAGATTACTTTCTTCCCGTTCGAGGATCCGCAAATAATTCAAGAATCGAGAATCTTCCGGGAGGAACTTACACGGGAGACATTGATGATGTCAAGTATTTGAGAGACAAACTGTTTTCGGCGATAAAGATTCCACAGTCATACCTCTCCAGGGGCGAGGGATCTGACGAAGACAAATCAACGCTAGCACAGAAAGACATTCGATTTGCTAGGACAATCCAGCGACTCCAAAGAGCGGTTGTTGCGGAACTAGAAAAGATTGGAGTTATTCACCTATATATTATGGGGTTCAGGGGAGACGATCTTATTTCTCACTCCTTGAAATTAAACAATCCATCAAAACTGGCAGAGTTACAGGAGTTGGAGCAATGGAGAACAAAGTTTGATGTCGCTTCAGCAGCAACAGAGGGTTTCTTTTCTAAGCGGTGGGTGGCAGAAAACATTTTTGGCATGACTGACGAAGAATTCTTGAGAAACCAACGAGAAATGTTTAACGATCAGAAGATGCAAATGCTGCTAGATGCCGTCGCCACTGGTGCTGAGGCGGGAGGAGAAGACCTAGGCGGTGGCGGCGATCTTGGTGGCGATCTTGGTGGCGATCTTGGTGGCGATCTTGGCGATGATCTGGGCGATGATGATCTTGGTGGAGAAGATTTAGGTGGAGAAGATTTAGGCGGAGAAGACCTGGGCGGAGAACCAGAAGAAGGCGATCTTCTTGCGGCACCTGCTCGTCGCGACGATGGCGTGAGAACATACGAGAAGGGCGGCACTTACCTTCCTGTAAAGCAAGACAAAAGACACCTGGGGGCGAACAAGAGAAGCATGCATGGACAGTGGAGCAACGAAAAGGGGAAGAACACTCCTAGGAATACGTTCGGCGCCGGAGCACTTGATATAATGAATTTGACAAAAGGTGGCGTTTACGAAGAAGGAAATGATACTTATAGAACTGAAGAAGATAAAGTTTTTGAAGTAAAGGAAAGACATTCGGAGATTAAACTTTTAATAGAACAATTAGAACAAAGAGAGGATGAAAAAAAGGATGAAAAACAAGAAGAACAAACATAATAAGAAAAGAAATACCGCTTTTCTTTACGAGATTCTTGTCCGCGAAATTACGAGAAGCATTGTAAACGAAGATCGAGAGAAGGAGCAAATAGCATTGGGGATCTGTAAAGATTTCTTTCGCAAAGGCTCTACGCTAAGAGTGGAGAAGGATATATATGATTCTCTCTTGTCTCTCGGGGATGTCGATGATTCCCTCGCCGCAAAGATAATGTCGGAGGCAAAAGAAGACTTCGGCAGAATTGATAAAAAAGAAATCTTCAACGAACAAACAAAGGTTGTTAACAGGATAAACAAGAGTCTCTCTACAGATACATTCGGATTGTTTGTGCAAAACTATAAAGATCTAGCGACAATCGCTCAGATATTGAACAAGGAACTTCCTGTCAAAGAGAGGGTGCTGTTAGAGAACAAGTTCCTTACGAACAAGAAAGAAGACGCGAGGAAAGAGATGGAACCTACAGATAGTTTAGTTTATAAGATGTTTGTGGAGAACTTCAACAAGAAGTACGGATCTTTGCTGGAGGAGCAAAAAGATCTCGTTACGAGGCACGCTCTTTCTTTTAGCGATAATGGATTTTCCCTCAGAGTGTTTCTCAATGAAGAGTTGTCGAGACTAAAGAAAGTAATGGTAGAGGCAAGAGAGTCGGAGCATATAAAAGATGACGAGAATATGAAGTCAAAGCTCCACGAGATTTATTCAATATTAGAATCATTCAAGGAAAAGGAGGAAATAGATCAGCAGTCTGTTTCTAGGTTGCTTGAGATTCAGGAACTAGCAAGAGAGCTGGGGGAGAGTGAATCCAATGCCGATTGAGATTAAGGTAAAAGAAGAAGAGGAAGTCACAACTCCGGAGAAGATTAATATCACCGTGAAAGAACCTCCCCCACCAGAGGAAGAAGAACTTCCTTTCAAGATGAAATTACGAGCCAGGACAGCACTGGATGGTACCATAATGATAACCGATCATTATGTTGTAGATATTTCTGTATCGCCAGAACTTAAGAAGGTTGTCGTTTTCCCCAAGAGGACGTATAACGATGAGGTATATGCTACACAGAATAGATTGTTCGAGCATTTGTCTAAAGCAGGAATAGTAGATAGGCAAAGCATTCAAGGTGGTGCTGTTCACGGCGCACTTGAGGGTCTGATATTAGAATCGAAGGACGATATTCCAGTTGTGGATTTGACAGTAATGTCGATAGGAAAGTTTATTGAAAAAGAAAAACCAGAGTATATTTTCCAGCAGGCGTATGATGATGAGGTTGATGATATGTATACAGAGCCAACAGAAGAAGATTCTACGCGGTTAGGTAAAGTTCCGCAGGAAGCGGAAAAGGGAAGCATTCAACCATACAACATCAGAAATTATTTGGGTTCGGGGTTTTGATGGAACTATTATATTTCATTCTAGTTTGTTACGGAATGACACAGATAATTGTTTATGGATCTATCTTTGATAAGGTACGACCAAATCCAGAATTCTTGCGTGGTTTCGGAA
>Ga0233439_10001449_pt1 | contig 30231 bp, 36 predicted proteins | sample SI_123_September_6_FD_182713 | JGI IMG/M metagenome (GOLD analysis project Ga0233439, IMG submission 182713) | Seawater microbial communities from Saanich Inlet, British Columbia, Canada - SI_123_September2016_100_MG | ecosystem: Environmental > Aquatic > Marine > Inlet | place: Canada: British... | reverse complement strand
TCTCTGTATAACGACTCTTCTTCATTATCATTCTCCTTTTTGCTTCGCATTATGCCGGAGAACTCTAATTTACAATGGTCCTATTTTAAGGGAGGGTTACAATTCCAGTCAGATTTGGACTTTGGATAAAAAACTCTCTACTGGAAACAGAGATGTAATAGTTCCATATGGTTCAGTTGATATAGAAACACCAAATAGTATCAATAGAGTTTCTAAATATTCCACCAGGAAACAAGATGACTACCAGAACTATGAGAACTATTACATTAGTGGTTCGCAATAATGAAAGTGGAAGAATATAGAAAAATCTTCATACAAAAGTATGGAAAAGAAACAATCAAAGATATACAAGATAATCTTGTGGATTATCTAAATGAATATAGTTCTGGTTGTAGTGATGGAACTTTTAGAGAACAAGAATATAACTTACAAAATGAAATAGAAAATGAAATGAAGAAAGACTTTTATGATGATGACTATTTGGATACAGACACAATAAACAATCTAAATACTTTTACCAATATTCTCATAAAAGGAGCAAGAAGATATGGCAACAAAAAAGAAACAAGAAATAAGCACCAGAGAACTCAAACGAAAATACAATAACTGGATGAAGAACTTTGTATATGGAATACAACAGATGGTGAACGAGCATCCAAGCACACAGACTTGGATTTTTTATATTCTTTTACAAGATTGTCTCTACAACAAAACAACTAATCCATTCTGGGTTGAAATGTATAAACGGGATGAAGATTTCTATAAAAAAGAAACAAATGGTGTATTGGAAGACTACCAGTTAGCACCACTTGATAGAAAAAGATTATTTAATGGAATGGAAGATTTGATTACAGGTGGTGGAAGAAAGAAGTTTGTTGGTGTTCTCTCACAACTGAAACAGTCATACGAGAACGGAGAATACTAATATGAGAATATCATTTAGAGAGTTTTTAGATTTGGATAAAGAAACTCAAAGACAACTTGGAAATATGAATGTAAATGAAGAACTAAACAAGTCAGTCAAAAATAAGAAGATGATGGAGTTAGAAACTCTACTCAAATCGCACGATTGGTGGTGGTTTATGAGTGATGATAAACGAGTATATAAGTCTGGTGAAGCAGAACAAACAAAGATACACAACTTGGTTTCTTTACTTGGAAAAGATGGAAACTCTTTATACAAACAAGTAGCAAAGAAGAATGGAGTAATGGAACACAAAAACACTAATACTCAACCAACACAAGAAAAAGTAAATGAAGTGAAAGAACGACATTCTATTTTCCCAGAGATGAATAAAGCAGAACGCAACATTTCACTTGGTTATGGTGATGGCAAAGTATTAGCAAACCAGCATCATTTCACTACTGGTAATCCATACGAGAACACAACGAAATGGCAACCACCAACCAAGAAAAATAAATATGATTAGTGGAATATTAAAAAGTAATAAACCAGAAGTTTTCCAGTTGATACAAAAAAATAGTTCAGCAAAATCTTTACTGAAACAGATAGATAATCTTTGGAAACGAGTAGAAGTTTTATTGGAAAAAGACTTAAAGAAAATACTTGGAAAGAAATAATGGAGAAAAATAAATATGTCTTACGATAAAAATAAAGAAAGTATGTTGAGTTTCATACTTCCAACGATACTGAAACAAGATTTGGAAGAAGTCTGTGTTCTGGCAGACAGAAACCAAAGTCAGGTTCTACGAGAAGCAGTTTCTACTTATGTTAGGTTCGCAAAACAACAGTATATGGAAACGCAAGAGGTATAATATTTTTCGGTATTTCTAAACTATACGAGGAGAATACATAATGACTAAACGAGTGGTGGAACACGAAATCAAGTTGGAGAAATCTGTAAAAATCATTCTTGGAGTTTTAGCATTTGGTGTTTTTCTAAACGCATTCGCACCAGTATTTGATGTAAAAGACGCATTCGCACGTCCATTTGATATTCCACCAGAGTCATATGTATATGTGACTAATCTTCCAGATGTTATGAATGTTAAATGTGTGAGGGGTTGTAAATAATATTTATTCAAACGACATTATTGGTAAAAAGACAGTATATGGAAACGCATACTGTATAAAATACCAACCATTACTTTGGAGAGTGTTATTCACTATCCAATCTTTTGAAAATGAAAAAATTTCTGGTGGATTTTTTGGGTCTGGAAGTTTTCATAGACACCACTCAGACGAACTGAGTTGACTCATATTGGGTTTTTATGGGATGACTCCATAATATACCAGAGTAAACCGTGCCAGCACAAAACAACGCAAATAAATAACAAGACATATACAGCACTTTTTTTAGTGTGATTGAATCTAGTAAAGAAACTAATACATATAAAAAAAGGTTTTATGGGACTTTTCGTATTGTCTATTAGACTCTCACCAAAATCATAAATAAGTCTATAGTGGCATAAAATTATAGTTACGTAAATGTTACGTAATAAAAATAATCTCTTTATTTTCAATAAGTTACAAGCATAAAACCATCGAATGGGAATGATAACTCATTCAAAGAATCCTCATAAATCCTTTCCTTACAATAACTTATATTTTTAACTTGAGTTACAAATAAGTTACAAACTATAATCAAAATCAGTAGTTTAGAATTCTGACTTACGAATATTTTACTAATTCGTAGGATTATTGACTTTGATTGGTTCTTCGTGAAACTCCATGAGTAAATCAACCGAAAAAAGGAAGTGGTTTAGAACGGAGGAGTTTGAATTGAACGATGGTGACATCCTTGTCTATCGGTCTAATAAGAGTGGGAAGTTCTGGTCTATGAGGTGTTGGATAAGTAACGAAAAGAGATACTACGTCAAATCATTGGGGGTCAAGGATAGAGAGGATGCAACTATAAAAAGCAAGAAGTTATATCTGGAATTACAGATGAAATTGATGGAAGGATTTCAGGTCTTTGATAAATCCATTCAGGAACTGGTGGATTTGTATATGGAGGATAGAAAATTAGTTGTAAGAGAAGGTAGGGTTGGTAAGGGTAATGGAATTACTGAGGGAAGATATAAGACCATCAAAACCCAATTGACTAAACACCTAATCCCGTTTTTTGACAATAAGTGGAGAACTGAGAAACAGAAGATAAAGGGGTTCAACGGGGGAAATACAAAGGTCAGTATCATCCGTAACGATACTTTCAAAAACCATTATTACAAATATAGAAAAGATACAACCTCAAACGTAACCGACAACACCATAATTAATGAACGTTGCACCATCACGAGTCTCATTAAATTCGGGGTTGAAAAGGAACTCATGCAACTAAAACAGGTTCCTGTATGGGAGACAATGTACAAGGAAAAAACGACCAGAGATAGTTTGAGTTTAGAAGAATGGAAGGAAGTATATACCTACTTACGAACTTGGAGTAAGGATGACACAGAGCAGGATGAAATTGAGAAGAAAGAATTTGTCAGAAATTTCATATTAATCCTTTGCAATGTCGGTTGTCGTGTAGGGGAATTACGTTATTTACGTTGGAGGAACATTCGTTTAATAAAAGAAAAGGACGGGAATCTAACGAGTGTCATTAATATAGAAATCAGTAAGACTGGTGCAAGGGATGGGGTCATCGGAAGAGGTGGTCAATACTTCAAACGAGCAAAAGAGATTAGTAAATTCATAAAGGGTAATGATTGGGTATTTTGTGATAATGAGACAGGGGAGCAACTTGATAAGAAAACGTTATACAGATTGTGGGATTTGGTTGTCAAAAATACCAGTCTGAAAGACAGGTTAAAGAAATTCACATATTACAATTTGAGACATACGTATTGCACATACCGACTTCATAGTGGAACGGATATATATTTGTTGAGTAAGAACATGGGAACGAGTGTTTCGCACATTCAAAATACTTACTCGCATGTAAGGTTAATGGATGAGAGACATTTCCTCACACAAGGGAAAAGATTAACTGAAAGTGAGAGAGTGTTGTTTGATGAAATTTAACTCCAACGAAATTCGTTTCGTTTCGTTCTAAACCGTTTCATTTAAAGGATTGGATGTGGTGGTGTCTCTTGGTTTTACAAAAAATGGACAAGAAACTTTATCTACCGTCTGAACATTTGGAATATGGTCTATTTCAATCATTCCTTCAAAATATCTACCCACAAACTTATCCATGCAATGTTCAATAAAGTTTTGGAATTTTAAAGTCGTCTTACTGACTTTACTTAATAAGGAACCTAATGATTTTTCAGTATCATCTTCTTCTGGAACGGATTTCAAATGTTCCAATATTCCATTTATAGTTATTAATTGAGTAGTAGAAATTGAATTCCCAAAATTAATACCACTATATATAAATAGTTCTTCATCATCAGAGAAGTTCTGATAATACTTTTTCAAAATATCTGAATCGTCTTTTCCACCATAATGAGAACTAATATTATTTCTTATTGATTTAAACAAGGGGTCTTGTTCAAGAGTTTTTGTTAAATCCTTTAGATTTTGAGATTCCTCATCACTCAATAAATTTTTAAATTCAAGAGAAACACTACTCCCATAAAATAAATTACGAATTAATTCCATTCCATCGTATAACTTCCCAACTAAATTAAAAATCAAACAAAACATTACCGTGTTTTGACCAAGTTGAACAATTTTGTTCGTTTCTTCGATTTCCCCTTCAGGAATTGAATATAGTGTAAATTTTTGAATGACATTTATGTCGTTCATTAAATTTAGTAATTGCAGAAAAAAGAATCTCTCATTTTCAGGGATTTTATCCAAGTCTTTCTTTGTAATTTTCAGACTTCTAATTTCCATAGTCAGTTTTCTCCAAATTATGAACTATCTTCGGAATATAATATACTATCGGAGTTGGGAAAAGTGGAGAGAAACCCATAACTGGACTACACAATCATGCCCCTTTGCGATGAGTTTTTTGAAAATGCTAAATGGAAGGGACAAGATGATTTCCCATCTTCACCCGAATGGAAAGCAGAGGTAGAAAAATGGTTATTATTTTTGAAAAAGAACAACCAACTGGAACGTTATAAATCAAGACTCAATAGCAATCCAAAGCAAAGAGACACTTATCTGGCAGAAATAATGTCAGGTTACTTTATTGACGAATTATGTGGATTTAGAATAATTGATTGGGAACCAATATATGCTGATAAGAATGAATTGGAATTTGCAATATTCAGTGAAGAAAAGGAATTAGTTCTTTGTGAAGTTAAATGTCCCGTTTGGGAAAGAGAGGTAGTTGAGGAAGCAGAAGGAAAGGTTGACAATAATTATCCAAGATTAAAAAAGGGTAAATGGGTAAGTGGTGAAGCAAGAAGATTATCCCCATGGAAGGATATACGAAATTCTGTTGCTAAAGGTTATAAGAAATTCCCAAATGACAAACCTTCTCTACTTATTATAAAAGATGATATGTTTTCATCCCCTATTACAAGTCCAGAGCAAATTGGCATTGCTCTGTATTGTGAGAAAGACGATGGTTATATCGGAACACAAAGTTACTTGTCTGAAAACGGGTGTTTTAATAGCAGGGAATTTGAAAATCTAGGTGGAGTTTTATTTTTAGACGTCAAGATTACAGACACAACTTATTCGGTCAACTATGTTTCACAATTGGCATTAAACCCATATTGTCTAAAAGAATGTGCTCTCCCAAAAACTTTAACCAAACTATCCACTTTGCCTTATTTGCCAAAGGAAGAAAGGTGAAACCGATGAATAAATTAATACTCACTCTTTCCTTTGTGTTGTTGGTAGGATTTTCACAGATTTCATGTGGGGAAGGTGATAATAATTCAACAGTCGAATCCCAAAACAAACCAAATATTCACCGCATTAATGATGGGAAAAGAGACTCTAATCCATCTAGTTTTGATGGTGCAAAAGGTTATCCCGATAAAAATAATAGTGTCAATGTAAAGTACAACAATAATATTAATGGTATGAAAGTTGATGTGATATGGGAACCCTTCGATTCGATAGGTGGATATGTAGTTGGAGAGGGAACTATTAGATTCAAAGACACTAAGACTGGAACTGGTTTCAGTGTTTATAATTCTAATTTTGGAGTAGTTAAAAATAAAACAGAAAGTTTAAATCTTGAATGGGATGATGAGTTAATAAGGTTTAAATTTGATAAAAAGACTATTCACATTGACAACAAAGAATCTGACCAAAGTGAATGGTGTGCAAAATGTGATATTTTCTTTTATGACTTAGATTTTGACAACAATAAAGAGTTGATAATTTTCCTCCCCGGTTTGGGAAACCGAGGTATGGGTATCTATAAGGTTTATGCAATAAAAGACGGAACCCTTGTAGATAACATTGAACAAATAACAGAGGAGGAACCGTACTCTGAACTTAATGGTCGTACCACAGTAGATAGTGAAAATAGGACTATAAAAATACACAGTAGTTCTGGGGCATGCGATAGTGTTGACAAAGTATATAGGTTTAATCCCACTCAAAACAAAGGAAGAGGTAAATATATTCTAGAAAAATATTTTCAGACGGACATTTACGAAAATTCATGTCATTTGTTTGAGTATGACGTTGACCAAGGTCGCAATCTATCACTGGTGTCAAAAGAAAACCTAGAATGAAGTAAAGTCATACACATTACCTAAGGAAAGAAAGATGGATAAAGAAACTTACGGTTCGGCAAAAAAGACATTGGAGGAAATTAACGAACACCTTAAAAGTGATGATTTGACAGTTGAACAAAGAGAAGAGTTAGAGGTTCATTCAGCAAAGTTAAGTGGTGTTCTGTTGAGCATTTGGTTTCCAATGGGCATAGCAAGAAAGTTGATAATGGTAGTTATTTTCTTGGTAGGAATATACGGGTTAGTAATTGGAAACCATTATTTTCTGTTTTCTTGGATTATATTACCAATGTTTTCACCACGACTTATGGGAGAGGTTTCTTATTTTATGGGTAGGATTTCTGCAGGAACGAAAGGTGGAACCGATGAATAAACTAACAACTCAAATCATCATTCTCATTCTTCTGTTCCTGTTCCCTTCTGTTTCCTTCTCTCAAACTTTTAAGTGTGAGTTTGTTTCGGAGAAGTTCAAGGGTGGTAAGTCTAATGAGGGAAGATGTTCTGGTGATCCTGAAACAGTTTTTAAGTCTAAATTCTCCAAACCAGAAAGAACAGAACATTGTGTTTTACAATATTCCGGTTCTACATATGATGATTATTTAGATTTCAGGGTGAATTTGGAGAAAAAAACCGTTTCCTACAATCAAGTTCGTGGAATAACTACTCACAAGTTGAATGAAAGTATTGAATACTTTAAAAGAAATGGTCGTAAGACAGAGGAAGAAGTTAGGGAAATGTATGATAAACAAAATAAAATGTTCTCCGGAAATAGTAAAGGTAAGATCTTATCTGTAAATACCCACATCAACACGGGTATGTTGGAAAAAGGTTCGGAGACTACTCAATATCTAATAATATATAAAGAAATGTATCTTCCGAATGAACAGATGTATTCTCTATTCATTCCTGACAACGGGAAATCTATTTTGACTTGGTATAATTTTAATAATAATCCGGATTATGGGAGAAGTTCTTGGATTGATTTGAGGTTCGGTAAGTGTGTGAATACTTCCAAATAAAAACCCCCACTCCGGTCAAGGAATAGGGGTCGGGGGGTCTTATCTGGTGTATCCAAAAATTGTTGAGTATTTCCTTTCACAACGAACCTATGGGTGGGGGAACTGGTGATGTTTCAGAAATTACAGCAGGAAACAAAGGTTGGCAATATCCAACTCCTGACTCATCAATGGAAAGTATTCTAAAACAGGTCTGCAGTCGGTGAATTGGGGCAGTTGGAAAACCGTGCATCTACCTTCTTCCCTTTTTCTTCTTCATATCCCTTATATTCAGTATTGCAATTGTCCCAAGAATTGAATTCGCAACGATAGCATCCCCAAGATGTTTCATCATTTGCCGAACATCCTTCTCATTCCCTATTTTGGAAATAGCAGTTTTTGCCTTGTTGAGTTGAGTGAGAGCAACTGCCTTTGATGCGGTTGTGACGAATCCTTCCTCTAATTCAATTTCTGGTGCAAGGAGTTCTCGTAAGACCTGCTCCTCTCCCTTTATCTGGATTTCCTTTATGAATTGCTGATACGTTTTTGGCATTGGTTTTCCTTTATTGGTTAATACTGAAATACTGGTGGTTCTTGAAGTTCAATTTGGTTCTTCCTGCACCATTGATGGAGAACCTTTCTTACGGTTTCACTTCTGGTGGAATACTGGTTCCTTGAGTGGCAATCAATCACCTCAAGGATATCTGGATGTATTTGAATAGAAATTATTGGATCATTAGTTCTTTTCATACGTTCTCCTGGTTAATTGGTTTCTACAATATTTATGCAACGTTGTGTTCTTTGGTTATATTGGTACTTGCATACAACTCTGGTAAAGATACGACCCAGCACTTGACTGAAAAAAGACGCACCTCTACCAATACAAAATCGTGATTTGACACCATTTTGTCGGTGAAATTATGGTTCCCCTACTTCCCATAACAAAGGGACGTTGATTACAACAGTCTATTCAAAGTGCAAGGTATGGTTTCCTTACTCAATCATATCTTCAGAAGTTCAGACTGACGTTTACCCAGTCAATGCATTCATCCTGAAATAGTGTTCCTATATCCGTTGGAAGTTTCTTAATGTCCTTGCAGATATAAGAGGTTCCGTTTCTATCTAAATATTTCCTGAAATCGACCACTCCCGAACCAAATCCCGACTGTCTCCAAAACAGTCTTATTAATTTTTCAAAGGGGTCTGTGAATCCTTTGTGTTTGGTTCTGTCCAGTCGGGAATACCTATCAGGGTGGGAGCAGAGCAAATGAACGTGTGACCTTCTACCGTTTGTTCCGTTCCTATCCTCCTCTGTTTCGATTGATGGAACAAAATTCAGTCTGAACGGTTGCTTACCAAAGAGTTCCCTTTGCAACCTATTCTTCATGAAACGAATCTTTCTCGATACCTCGTCAGACGTTAACTCAATTCCTATGAACCCTTTCTCACGGTCAGGATAACCACAAGTCAGGGTTATGAAGTAGTCAAAGGGATTCTGATTCATATCTTTTGGGTGAATCATGTTCTCTACTGCTAATCTCAATTTATTTCTTGGGTGTATCAATTATTTCTCCTCATATTTCGATCTCTAAGTGAACATCCGTTGCACGGATATGGGTATTAATTTGCAATTAAAATCCCTGCAAGACTTATGAATTATTTATAAGAATTATGAGTTCTGCAGGAAACAAATCTCCCTGAAACCACAAAAGGATTTCCCGAGGTTTTTACACCTCTTTGGGAAATCCTTTTTGTGATGTGGGTATTGGTTTTAGTTGTTGTTGGTTCTCAACATATCAAAATATGTGGGTTCATCATTACCCCTTTCCATAATGGTAATACGATGGGTCAGTTCCTTGTATTCGTATTCAATGTATATTTCATCTACATTACGATCCTTGTTGAACCCCATACCTGCATCTATTACCTCCAATCCATCAAAGTTTGTTTCTAATACTTCAATGAGTTTGTTTCTGTAATCTAAACATTCCATTGTGTTCCCTAATGTATTCATACATCTTCCCCTTTTTCTTTGTGTGGTTCTTCCCTACATCCAACCTCATCCCTTATCCTGTGTAGTTCAAGGAACTTCCAAATAAGGAAATCTCGTTGTTCTGTATCTTCACAAGATAAGAACTGTTCTGTAACAAAACTAATCATATGGGTAGTTCCCCTGATTAGTAGGTTATTACTACAAAGTAATCTATCAATCTTCATAACATTACCTCCTTTCAATTGTGTGGTATTCATAAACGACAATGGGGCAGAACGAGAAAACCACACATTTCCCGTCTACCCCAATTTGCTTTTCTAAAACTTACTGTTCTATTATTTCTAAATCACCAGTTTCATGTTCCTTGAGACATCCTCCATTAATTTCGGGTTTTTGACGACATAGACATTGATAGTCGTCTGAATGTTTCTATGACCCATAAGTTCTTTCACGGTATTTAGGTCAACTCCCTGATATACGAGATTTGAACAAAAAGTCCTTCTACCACTATGCGATGAAACCATTTCATCAAGATTAGATGTTTTATAGATATTCTTGAATACTCGTTGAAGTGACCCTGCAGAAAACCCACCACCTTTTTGACTTTGGAATAAATGAGAATCCGGATTCAAATCACCATGTTTTTCTTTTCTTTCAGTCAGATATTTCTCCAAACTATTGACCACTTCTTTGTGAACAAGAAATCCAGTTCTTGACTGTCGTTTAGTTGCAGTTCCCTTTGTGTATTCCCTTCTCAATATCAAGGTGGTTTTCATAGAACCATCTTCATTTAAGACATCTCTGATTAATAGATTGGACAACTCCACAACCCTGAAACCGCAATATACAGACAACAAGAAAAGACAGGAGTTGCGGACACCATGACTTTTATTGCCCTTCTGGAAGTTCAGAATACTTTTGACTTCTTCTTTTGCAAGTCCTCTTGATTGCCCTTGCCTTCGTCTTTTAGTCATCTTCAAAACCTCAAACACAAAATCAATAATGTTGTAAATACCCATATAGTATAATATATTACAACATAAATGTCAAGGAATATCTTCATGTCGGCATGAGAGTCAAATAAACCCAATAAAATCAATTAGTTACAAGAAATGTCGTAATCTACATAGAACACGACATTCTGACCAAAACCTCTATTTATTGTGTTCTGAAGGGGGGGGGATGAGGGTTTGGTAATTTGAGGATTTTACCTAACTTTTAGGGGTGTTCTGGTTAGGTGGGTGAGTGTGTTGGGGTTTTGAGGGTTTGAGAGGGAGATTAAAGAGATTGTTCAAAGAAACTGGTAAATGTGAAGGTAGGAAATCTCTTTGGGAAACTCAACCGGATGTAATCAAACTTGCAAAAGACTTATATAGGAAACCAAAGGGTGGGAAACGAAAATCATTTATGAAGATTGCAATTGATTTGGAAAATACTGGAATGGTTACATCAAAGGGTAATCGTTATTCTGCATCATCAGTCAAGAGGATGGTCTGAGTTGTTTTGGTTTTAATTGTAGTCCGGTTTAACGGATTTTCTAAGTTCATCTAACTCTTTTCTGATATTACTTATTCTAGTGTTTGAATCAAAAGATTCTTTGGAATCGTTTTTAATTTCCTTCTCCTCTTTACTTGATTGCAATTTAGTGGTTGAAGAATCTTCGTCTTTCAAATCCACTGGTTCTTTCACTTCAATATCTTGCGTTTTTTGGGTCTGATATCCTCCTCGTTTTTTCTCAAGTCTCTCAAGTCTCTTTTTTTCCGAAAGATTGATTTTGACTATGCAAAAAATAAATATACCCACTATTAAGATAATAGTTATTACACTATTTAATCCAATCCAATTCAGAAATTTACTCACCCCAAAAAGGAATACGGCAAGTGCCGAATATGTCATGAATGCACCTTCACCTGAATATGCATCAAATAAATTTGCAAACACTATTAAGAGTATAAGGACTATGATTTCCATGTTTCTAATGTCTCTTGTGAGAAACTGGTCTTAATTTAATCAAACGATTCTTCTTTTCTATATAAATTTATTAAGGTAGCAATATATTTATTGAGGTGGCAATCAAAAAGAGCAACTCCGTTAAGTATGCATCAATATTATTCTTTAGATAGTCACTGGGTGAACGTAACTTTTCTAAAGACTCATCGAAATCTTTCTGGAGTATTTCAGGGAACTTCGTTGTGCAATCACTGTATGATTTACCATCAAGACACATTATTTTTCTTGGTGGAACTCTGCATGCTGAACAGGAACCGAGGAAAATCCAACTATCACTCCATCCATTGTATTCTTTAATGCCATCTCCATTCAAATCCTCCATTTTCTGATGCAGACCTCCATCCCACCACGTCACACCTGCCTCTGATGTATTAAGCATGAGGTTTAACTTGTTCGTCGAGAAAATATACTGAATGACACTGGCATTACCACCAGCATAGTTTATGCTTACAAAAAGTTCAGGTTTCCCATCACTTGTAATATCTTCACATCTCAAATCAATATATTTACCACTGAATACAACTAAAGAATTGCTTTTTTTGGACAAAACAACTGAAACTGATTCATACCCTTCATATGAGTATTTTGGTAATTCATAAAGATTTGGAGTTTCTTTAAGAATAGCATTTAGTGATTTTTTATTATCAGAGGAAAAAACTCTCACCGAGTACTGATTACAAAAAGAACTTCTATGTATTGAGTTTTGTACGTCATCATCCATCAATCCACTAATGCCAATCGTGGAAAACTCGTTTGTCGCAAAAGCAGAAGTATATGAACCTATCAGGGCATAAAACAGAACTGAAAAAATAATGACCCTCATAGACTCTCTCCGATTGCCGTTAAACGGATGCATGACGGTTAGATGTGGTTCGGCATTGGGTCAATCTTCCCCTTGTATGGGTTCGTTTGACCCCTCAAATCCTTCTCTCTCGATTTGCCATTTTCGCAGAGACTGATTGAATGAGACTGAAACACTTTTTGCGAAAGCACCCGCAAGAAACGAATAGAAAAATCTAGACCAACTGCCATCCATGAAAACAGCACTTACCAAAAACCAAATTGATGTTGGAACAGAGAGCATCCAAACCCAACCTGTTCCTCCACCAACCCCTTCAAATACGACACCCGTTCCCCATCCTTCTTTTGAAACATAGTACGCAACAACTTGACCTAAAAACCATACCCCAATACTCATTAAAAGATACAACCAACTTAATTCGTGGAAAAGTGAAAGATAACCTGTGACGGCAATAACTATTGGAAACACTCCCATAATAACTATAGAAACCAATGCAAAAATTCCCCGAATGCCTTCTAATAATCCACTCATGCTCTCACCTAATTAGGATTTCCTTGTTTCAATAAAATTGACCTATTTTGTTTGTTTAGTTCTTCTAATATCGTCTGCCCTCTCTCTAATTAACTTCTCATCGTATTCGTTGCCCTGCTTCTGCTGTGAGAGGGATGATGGAGAAGTAGGAGTTTCCTTCAACCGTCACCATCGTCAATACCGTCTTTATAATTACCTCTGCCACCACGAAGATTTTCTTCTGTGGGTTTATCCATAGGTTCATACTTTATGAACCAATAAATGACAGAAACAATAATCGTAATAATTGTGGACAAAGTCCAATATCCCACTCTTTCTAGTCCATCAACTAACAAATGATAAAAATCGTTGTCAAGCAATCCAAATGGGATTCCAACTGCTGCAGGAATGGTTTGCAAGAGAACCCATAAAGGAACCAACACCGTTAGAAACCCGCAAATGAGGCACCAAGTAAGGTTTCTGAATGGAGTCATAAACTTTCCCTCCTCTTACAAAAAGTAACTTCCTAAGCAAACGAAACTTCTCTTTCTTTTTTTCCTAACCCAACCCGTATTCCAAATCATCACCAAACACGACAGAAGAACCAGAAAACAAAAACAGGAAAGTGATTGAGGGTAAGAATGTGAGTGGTTTTTTCATACTTTATTCATTACAAGTTCTTTTCATTTTTGCAGAGAGGTTGTGAGGTGTTTGTCTTTGGAGGTGCACAAATTTTTCCAATGCCCATCATATAAAATTTCATTGCCCTGTTGATTTGTCTCGCATTCGGGCAAAACCCTCTCTAACTGCCCTTCTTTGGATTTCTTTGTCAAAATTACCACTCCACTACCTCCACAACCACTTCCCAGACAGGAACTGCCTGCATATCTAACGGCAACATCCATATAACCATCCCTATTCCGGTCAATAAATAAGAATGGTTTGTTAAATGGAGGCAGGTCTATACGGTGCGAAGAATTGTAAACAAGACCTTTATTCCACAACTTCTTACTATTAACGATTCGTGATTTATCCTCACTTGAGTTGCCACAATAAAACTTTCTTTCATTATCGTCATAAGAAAATTCGTCGGGTAGTTCACCCTTAACAAACTTACAGGAAACCTCATCTATCGTTATATCCCCTTCGGCATGGGAAGTTAATCGAGCAATTATATTGTTTAGCAATGATTCTTTTCCTGATTTAATGGAATCAACACAAATATTCCAACTATCTGCGTTGAAGATACCTTGTGCAATATCGCAAGGAAACGGAAAGTCGTCCAAAGAAAGATTATAGAAGTCCACGGAAGATACATAGTCAAGGTTTGGTTCATTTTCAATCTCGTACTTGTATTCCAAATAGGAGTTGCAACTGTTATTTAAAATCGAACTGGAATCACCACTTAAAACGTTTTCACATCCCTCATCATACACGTCGAATGTTACTAAAGTTGTAAGAATGACTGCGACTATCAACCAAATTTTAGTGACCATCATCATTTTATACAGTTCTCAAAAAAAACTATTGCTCATTCCCATCTACAAAGTTTCCCTTCCAATTCCTTGCCATCTCCTTTGCTTTTTCTATTTGCTCTGGAGTCATCTTCTTTTCTAATCTGCCAACGGTATCTTTTTGTCCCGCAAGATTTCTCCACATATGTGCCAACACATAATCTTTCTCAACTCCTCGACCATCTTCATACATTCCACCAAGAACTTTTTGTGCTCTAGAAAATTCTTGTTTCCCCGAAAGCAAAAACCATTTAAATGCTTCTTCATGGTCTATGGGAATTCCTTCACCATTGTCATACATAACACCTAAATCAAACTGTGCTCTTTTATGCCCTTGCTTTGCAGATAATGCATACCATTTAAATGCCTGTTTGAAGTCTTGCTCAACTCCCTCACCTCTCAAGTAATAATTTCCAAGATTCCATTGGGCAAACTGGTCACCTTCTTGTGCTAATGGCAAATTTAAATCATAGAGTTTTTTAGAATCCTTTTCTGCAAATGCCTTTATCATTTCCATCACTTTTGGGTCAATGACCGCAGGTTCATCTTTTGAGTCATCAGCAAACGCAATACCACCAAACAAAAACAGAAAAGTGAGTGCCATTAGGAATGTGAGTGGTTTATTCATACGATAAGAATACCGTATTTGAGTAAATATATGAAGTGGGTGATTATGGGAGTAAATTACTTCGTTTTAGGTTTCCAGTTTTTTGCCATTTCCTGTGCTTTCCCTATTTGTGTGGGAGACATTTTCTTTTCTAAATTAACTATTCTAAAATCACGACCATTTTTCTGCACATAGGATTGCAACAATAAATCTGGTACTGCTTCCTCAAATTCTTCGGGAGACTTGTTCTTTTTATTTTTTGTTAAATCAACTCTTTTTGATAAACCAGAAAAACTAAGACTTAACCACATATGTGCTAATGCATAGTCTTGAGGAACTCCTCTACCGTATTCGAACATGGATGATAAACCATGCTGACCCCTTGTATTCCCCTGTTCCGCAGAAAGACGAAACCATTTGACTGATTCTTTATAGTCTTGTTTGACCACTGCTGTAATCATTACTGCGTTCCCTTTTTCTATCTCTGCCTCATATAACCGTGCTTTTTCTCGTTCATATTCCTGAAAAAAATACTCAAAAATCTTATCCAAAATGGAGAGGGTTTCAGGAAGTTCATATCCATCTCTATAAATATAACCCAAAGTATTTTGAGCATCTGCATTTCCTTGCTCTGCCGAAAGACGATACCATTTGAGAGATTCTTTATAATCTTCTTTTTCGGTATATTCTCCCATATGATATTGTGCAAGAGGATATCCTTTCTCTGCCAAAGGCAAAAACAACTTATATGCCGTTTTATCATCACCTCTTTTATAAGCATCTACTCCATCTTGGAGGTCATCAGCAGACGAAATACCACCAAACAAAACCAAAAGAATGAGTGCAAGTAAGAATGTGAGTGCTTTTTTCATATTGTTATTCCTCATTCCCATCCACGAAGTTTCCTTCAAAGATTTTCTTCCCATCCTCGTTCCATTCTTTTCTAACTCCATTTTCCATTCCGTTTTTATAGGTCTTTTCCACTTTTTTCTTTCCGTTTGGATGCCAGTGTGTGGAACGACCATTTAGTATTTCATCTATGAAATGTTCTTCAGAGTGCTTCTTTCCATCTTTGAATTGAATCTTGCAAAGTGAGTTTCCATCTTTCAACCATTCAGTTCTGTTTCCATCCATTTCTTTTTTGCCATCCACATATTTAACTTCAGATTTCAAACTCCCGTCATCGTTCCACTCTTTAGCAAGTATTTTTATTCCGTCTTGGTAGAAATGTTCAGAATTTTTGGATTCATTTTGATGATAACTTACACATTCACCTGTGAAGGGTCTGTCCTCGAATAGAGTTTTTTCTTCCACTTGTTTTAAGTCATACTTTGAAACTGCTTTTTGTTTTTCGTTACTACCGAATCCAAGTTTAGAGGTTTCCAGTTTTCCTTCTAATTTATTAATGAAACTATCATCTGATATTATGCCAACCCTAATGAAAAGATATGAAAACCAAATCATGATTAAACCTAAAATCCCTGCCTCCAATTTACTAGAAAACCACAGGTCACCATCATTTATCACTTCTTCAGTTAAGTTATAGTTAAAACCAAATACTTCGTACGCATACGAATGTTCGTCTACTAATAATTTTCCAAATACGCATCCCGCAATCCAAACAACCGATAGAAAAACACAGAAAAATATTAGGTATGTTTTAATCTTGACAGATTTCAATTGTGGTTTTTTCATAGGTTCAATTATACTCTAGGTTGGAACGCAAAAATTATCACTTCCGTTTCTTTATCACCCGTTTGTTTTCCACGATTGCAAACGGTTTGCCCTTTAATACGGATTTCACTTCATCTCTCACTTCTCGTAGAGTTTCCACCGACACATCCTTACCTGTACGAACTTTGATGGTTAGGAATGTTTCTGGTTGAGGTTTTGCAGATTTCTTTACCACCACTGGAAAATATGTATTTTCTACTCTCGTTCTGTAATTGATTGCATCCTTACGGGTCATATCGGGTTTTATTAGTGGTTCCTTATCTTCAATGCCTCTCAATAACATATCTTCTTTGCCAATCTTTTTTTTGCTGAATCCTTCCTTCGGATTCAAAGAAACCTCACCTCTGTCATTCTCATATATCGTAATTGGTTGAGAGGAACCAACACTAACCAATTCGTGCAAGGTTCCCCAAGATGCTGGAAGTTGGTTATGTATTTTTGGGTTTAATAGAAGTGACTTATGCTTTGCAATGTTAATGAGCATCTCAACCGTTCTGATGCCAAACGGCAAAGAGTTCATGAATGATGACCACATCATCTCATTTCTTCTGAACTTGGTTTTTGCTTCATCCAAGAGTTCTCCTGTTTCAATAATGGCATCAACCGACTTCCTCCAACTTGCATTTACCTTGCCCGCAAAATCGGTGGCAGTTTGATGTTCTTTGCTTGTGAGGACTTTTACTGGTGAAACTTTTCTTTTTTGTAGAATTTCAGACTGAGTTTTCTTCTTCTCAAACCATCCATTGGGTTCTAATGGAATATAGTAAATGTATTTACCATCAGAACTAATCCACTTGGACATTGCCTGTTCAGATAGATGTATGGTGTAATCTCCCTTTGCTACTTTGCATCGGTCAGGTTTAATGAAATATAAAAACTTATTATTGGGTGACCAATCTTCAATAAAATACTTCTCAACTCCACCATCGTTTATTTTGAACCAACACTCTTTGCCGTCACTTCGTATCTCAAGATTTGACTTCTTCTTGGTTGATGCGACCTTGGGTAAGAGTTTCGTTAACTTGTTAAGATTTTCAACTTCACCCCAAGGTAAATTTATCTGCACTTCAAAATTGGGAATTCTAAATTTACTTATATCCATCCTTGCGATGGAATCGGGTGCAATTGTTTGAACCGTCAAATTTGATTTGGTTTGTTCATCAATAATCAGGAGTTGTTTTTTAGATTGGAGTTTAGAGAAGTCCCAATAAGGTTTCTGCAACTTCTTAATTATTCTCACAAAACCGATTCCATCGTTTATTCCAAATCCAATATCATTTCCTTTCCATGATGGAAACCAATCGTCAGGAATATCATCCTTTAGTTGAACAACCAGAATCTTGGAACTGTCTGGTGAAATAACCGTCTGCATCCGGTTTGGGACTATCCATAACTGGTTATTAACCCTCGTCATTTGTTCCAGAAGGTCTATGGTTTCTATGCCAATTTTAAGTTGTTTATCCATTAGCAAAATCTTTTAAATATAAGGGGTTCAGGAAAATCGAAACGAATTTCGTTCTATGCGTATTCGTAAGTATTGAATAGTTGCTTGGTGTTCACCCACGATTGGAACCTTTTTCGTTCCTCGTTTGTCCTGTCAAATAGCATCACGTAGGGTTTACAACCTCTATCGTGCAAATATATAACCCTGTCCATATCTTGCTTTTTTGTAGAGTTGTGTCCAACCAAAACATAGAACTGCATACTCTCTGGAAGCATCCCTGCATCAAGGCATATATTAAGTCCTCGTTTAATCAAGTCACCATCTTGAAATCTGTCCCAAGCAAAGGTTATTTGTTTGGACTTGAACGAATTTGAACGATATTCGGTTTTGGCAAGCATTTCTGCCATCTCTTTCGTGATAGTGCGAATATTAAGACCTTGAGAGAAGCAAACTTCCAATTCCTTATCAATTATATCCTGCAGGGTGTTCTTCCAGAGTTTGGGTGCGAGGAAGTCATCGTCTAAAAGCACCAGACGATTGCCACCTCGTGGGTTGGTGAGTAGTTCAGATATGCTGGCATTTTCCTTTGGTCTGCCATCTTTTTGCGGAACGCAACAGAAGGAGCAATCGAACCTGCAACCCTTACTGCTGAACCCAATATGATTTGGATAGTCAGGGTATAAGTCCCAAGCAAATCCGTGATTGCATTGGTCTATTTCATCGGGCAATCGGTTTGTCCAATCAATTCCTGTTCCACCAATTTCTACGTTTGGACTATCTGCTGGAACTCCTGATGGAATCTTCGAGAAAGAGAAGATTTGCGATACATAAATCTTGTCGTAGGAATTGTTGTAAATCTCACCTGCCCACCACTCCGCAATATGCCCTTGGGAACGGTGCCAAGTCGCAATTTTCATTATCGCAATGTTTGGGAATTTTCCATCTACCTGAACTAATCCAATTCTATTCATTATCCCTGTCTCATAGGGGTGTCAGACCCCCTAAAATGGTTCATCTCAAATTATGAGGATTATACAAGGGGATGGTGCAATCTCACAAGGAAAAGGATTTGGCAGGGTTTGGCAGGGGTATTGGGGAGATTGACTATTTGCAAGGGATTGTGACAGTAATTTTTTTTGCAAAAATCTTTTATAAAAATCCTATATTTGCATTTTCAATCAGATATTTAAATTTGCAAAGGCACGGTCAGAGGAGATGTAAGTCGGTTTGCAACTGTCTATTGGAAATCCAGTCACTTGTGGGGGTAGTTTATATAACTGTTTTTTGGGGGTTACAAACGACTTACAAAGATAGAGTTACTAATAACGAATTCCCGTTTGATTAGAATGAGATAGGATGTGACGGAACGATTGACGAGTTGAATTGTCGGGATGAAATCAATAGTTATTGGGATTACAACCGTGCAATCAGGGGGTTTCGTTGAAAGAGGTTAGGTTATTTCCACCAATCATTCTCAAAATGAGCTACTAATATTCTACAAACTAAAATTAGATCCTTTATTTACAATTAGTTATAGATATAAAACGATTGAATGGGAATAACCACTAGGCGTGGAGCCGGTGTGTGTTATGTTTTTCATCAGCCTTCATGCCCCGTAGGGGTACCATCGCTTTATTTGGCTGGCAACGAGTTATCTCGGCACAATCAAGCTCTTGCTTGGCATGGACCTATTCTTGAAGGTTAGAAATAGTCTCTTCTCCAGCGATTGATTCTCTCACCCCAGGCCAAGGTTTTTTCCGTAACATTATTTTTTTTCCAGTTTCCTGCGGCGAACTTATTCGACTCTGCCAAAGTGGGGTAGATATGAATGGTACCGAGAATTTTATTCATGCCAAATCCGTTTTTCATTGCTGCGACATATTCTGAAATAATATCTCCCGCATGAAGCCCTGCAATGGTAACTCCTAAAATTTTATCCTTACCGGGCACAGTCAGTACTTTGACCATTCCATAAGCCGCTTCATCAGCAATAGCTCTATCCAGATCATCGATTCCATAGGTTGTGACTTCATAGGGAATTCCCTGCTCCCTGGCTTCCATCTCATTCAGACCGGACCGAGCCACTTCAGGGTCGGTAAAGGTCGACCAGGGCACTGTGCTGTAGTCTACTTTGAAACCATAAAAAGGACTCAGCATTGAATTGACCGCGCAGTACCAGGCCTGATGAGCCGCTGTATGGGTAAATTGATAGGGGCCGGCAACGTCCCCACAAGCATATATGTTTGGAATATTAGTCCGCATATACTCATCGACCTGGATCGTTCCCCTGGGGCTCAACTCAACCCCCAGTTCCTCCAGGCCAAATCCGGTCGTATTTGCTTTTCTTCCCAAAGCAATCAAGAGAGCATCGAACGGCACTTCAACCGAACTCCCATTATGTTCACACTCCAAAAAATCTTTTCCGTCACGTTTAAAAAACTTTTTAGGGGTGTGTTGTAGCAACACATTGATTCCCTCACCCTGGAAACTTTCTAAAACCATTTGCGATACCTCGGGGTCTTCTTTGGGAAGTAGCCGCTTGTTACGCTGAACCTGAGTCACCTCACACCCGAGCCGGGCAAAAGCCTGAGTCAGTTCAGACCCAATGGGTCCTCCCCCCAGCACGAGTAACTTTTCGGGTTGTTTGCGAATATTCCAAATGGTATCGGAAGTCAGGTAATCCACATCTTCAATACCCTCAACGGGTGGAATAGCAGGGCGGGCACCTGTCCCAACAACAATATTTCTTGTAGTCAGGACCTTCCCATTGACTTCAACCTCATAGGGAGATTTGATCCTGGCTTCTCCTGTGTGGCACTCCACTCCCAGTTCAGAGTAACGCTCCACCGAATCGTGAGGCTCAATCGTTTTGATCACACGCTGGACTCGCTCCATAACCTCCGCAAAATCAAACTCAACTTGAGCATTTTTGAACCCCAGACTTTGGCATTTCTTCGCATCAGACATGAACTTTGCCGAACGAATCAGGGCCTTGCTGGGAACACAGCCCGTGTTCAAACAATCTCCACCCATCTTATGTTTTTCGATCAGGGCTACTTTTCCCTTAGTTGCAGCTCCAATATAACTGGTAACCAGCCCGGCTGATCCGGCTCCTATTACCACCATGTTGTAATCAAATGATTTTGGTTTTTTGAATTTCTTCATAACACTTCTTCCTTTAAAGAAGTTCACGAGTTTTTTTGCCAAAAGGGGGAAAAGTCCCAACAGGACAAATGAAAAAATGATTTTCGGGGAAAGAATTCCACTTAAGGATTCAATTTGAGCGAGTTGCGTTCCGGCATTTACAAAGACAATAGTGCCTGCAAGCATGCCTATCTGGCTCACAAAAAAGAAGGGTATCGTCCTCATGGGGGTCAGTCCCATGACCAAATTGATTACAAAGAAGGGAACTGCGGGAATCAACCTAAGAGTAAATAAGTAAAAAACCCCATCCTTTTTGATGCCATCATTAAATGCTTCCAGGTAACGACCGAATTTGTCCTGAACCCAGTCACGAAGTAACAAGCGTGAAACAAGAAAAGCCAGGGTTGCTCCGATAGTGCTGGCAAAGGAAACCAGAATCGTGCCTGTGACCAACCCGAATAAAGCTCCCCCCAGCAATGTAAGCAGAGCGGCCCCTGGAAGGGAAAGGGCTGTCGACACAATATAAACACCGGTGTAGGCGCCAATGGCCAACAAAGCATTTTCTTTATAGAAGGCTGAAAAGTTGGTCTGTTGCCCTTTCAGGTACTCAAGGGACAAATACTGATTGAGATTGAAGTGGAAAAAAATCCATAAAAAAGTTGCCAGAACAAAAACAACCCCGATCTTTTTTGAATTAATCATTAGTTTTCTTTCTTAAATGGGAACCTGGCATGTTGGTCTTTGATCATTTCAATTCCTTACACATATCGTCCGGTTTATAATGTTTTTATGAAAACACTCTTCCTGCTAGCCACCCTGATGTTTGCATCAGGGCCAGTTTACGCTCATTCATCTGAAATGGTGCAAGTTCCTGCAGGAGAATTTATCATGGGAGACAATGGCACTGCTCTGCAAAAAAAGACCCTGCAACTTGAGGAGTTCTCCATCGACCGGTTTGAGGTGACTAACGATGAGTTCGCCCGATTGCTACCAGAACATATTTTCTGGGAAAGTGCAGGAACCCACCCCGCCACCAGCATGACATGGCAGGAGGCTAAAACCTATTGCGAGCAAGTCGGCAAACGCCTGCCGACAGAAGAAGAATGGGAAAAATCAGCTCGGGGCACCGATGCCCGTCTCTACCCATGGGGAGACAAACCGCTACGCAAAAAACCACACCCCTTTTATTCGGGAATCATAAAACGCCGGGTCGGACTCAACAAAAGGGATACCTCCCCATACGGAGTACGCGACATGGCAGGCTCGGTCTGGGAGTGGACGGCAAGCTCTGAAAATGGAAAAAAAATCACCCGTGGTGGACTGTGGAATCATCATCTGGATTACGAATACGGAAAAACTTTTGACCGCAACCTGATCGCAGCTAAAGAGCGATTCATTTTTCTTGGATTCCGATGCGCCAAATCGCAAAATTAACACGTCGACTTTTTCTACAAGGTGGACTTTGGACAGCCACCCTGCTTTTATGGCATGGCTTTCGCGGTTCCGCAAAAGCCGCCGATTCATTTTCTGGAACTGATTTCGTTGGCAAAACTCGGGAAGGCAAACATAGCTCTTTCTATATCAATTTCTGGAAACCGATGCGCCGCATCAACCCCGAAACATGGAGGTTAAAGATAAACGGTTTATGCAAAACTCCAAAAACCTTTACGCTGTCCGAATTGCGGAACCTGCCAGTTCGGTCGCAATCTTCCCGACTCAAATGTGTGGAGTGCTGGTCGGCCCGTGCCAAGTGGAGCGGGTTCTCGATAAAAGAACTAGAGCTCATCGTCCAGCCCCATGCATCAGCACGAGGAGTGGTGTTCCATTGTGGGGATGAGTACAAGGAATACCTGTCACTTGAATCATTAAATCAGGATCGGGTTCTACTAGTGCATAGCATGAACGGCAAACCCCTTTCCGATGCACACGGGTTTCCCCTGCGGTTGATCGCTCCTTCCAAATACGGTTACAAAAATCCCAAGGCAATCCTGGAAATGGAATATGTTGCCGAGCAACAGGCAGGGACCTGGAGCAAAATCGGCCCCTATTCCCCGGACGGCACCATCCTGCCAGGAACAGACCATCCTCTGGAATTCGGAAAGCAAGCCCGCAGAATCCCTGGCGGCGAAATCACTGACTACTAGCCCCACTAGGCGTGGGGCCAGTGTGCTGAAAATCTTTTTCAACCACAGATAAACACAGATTTAGAAATGAAGGCTAAGGAAGTCTACCACCTCCACATTGCCTGCCTCGCTAGAGGCTAGCGGGGGGAAGCGGCGATGTTGCCGCCGTCGATGGTGATGATGCTTCCCGTTGTTTTTTCTGCCAGTGCCAGGTTGAGGAACCCCTGCGCCACATCGGTGTCATAGACTTCCTGTTGCAGGAGGTTGTTCCTGAAATAATCATCGGGAGTGAGTCCACGCGCCTGGGCTCTTTCTTTCAACACATCCTCGGAGAACAGGGCAGTGCGAATGCGGTCGGCGTTGATGGCATTGGAGCGGATGCCGTGAGACCCGTAATCCAACGCATACTGTTTGGTGAGTGCTACCACTGCCGCCTTGGGAAGCGCATAGGGACCAAAATTTTTCCCCGGATTGAACGCCGCCTTGGATGCGTTGAACAACAGAACGCCTGCTGTTTTTTGTATTAGAAATCTTTTTAACGCTTCCGAAGCCAATATCTGATGCGCGAAAAAGTTCAACTCGAAACTGGCACGGAGCGTTTTCATATCCACCTCCCCTACCGCACCTTGAACGGCGTTGCCGGCATTAGAGATCAAGATATCGAGTCCGCCGAAAGTCTGCACCAATTGTTCAAACGACTGGCGCACAGCCGATTCATCGGTCACATCCAAGACCTGGGTGGCAACACCAACCTTGGCCTTTTTGCGTATCGCTTCAGCGGCCTCGTCTAAATTGTCTCTGTCAGCAAGAAAAAGATTTGCCCCCTGTTCGGCAAACAATTTAGCGGTAGCCAAACCGATTCCAGAAGCGGCGCCAGTGATGTAGACGACTTTGCCTTGCAGGGCCGGAGCTTTGCTTTTACCCAGCTTGGCCTGTTCCAGAGACCAGTACTCCATATCGAACAAGTCACTGGAACCCAGCGGCACATAATCACCCAGCGAAAAAGATTTGTGGATGATATCAATACTATGCTGATAAATATCAGCGGAGATGCGAGTCTCCTTAACCGTTTTACCGATCGTCACTAAACCTAACCCTGCTACCAGCAGAACACGGGGCAATCGATCCAATTCCGTTTTTTCCATGCCCGAGTTGTTGGTCTCGAAATACTGGTGGTAACTTTCACAGTACGCATTCAGTGCTTGGGAAACTTCGTCTCGCAGTTTATCCGTGTCCTGCCATTGTTGCAGGTTCAGGAGCAGGGGTTTTTGTTTGGTTCGAATCACATGATCGGGAGTGGCCGTGCCGACCTGGGACCAAGCTCCGCACTCCTTGCTGGAAGCGAACTCCTGAGTATCGGCGCGATGATGCAGAACCCAGTCCTTACCTGACTGTTCTTTATAGAGTCCACGAAGCACGGGTGCCAGCGCACTCATCAAGGTTTCCTCTCCGGCTTTCAAAGCAGGGCCTGCAAGAGGAGTGAGGGATTTAAGCGGTTTTTTTGCGATATATTCTTCTGCAAGGGTCACGGCATGAATGTGCCGATCGTAACTTTCTTTTGCGCTATCGCCAAAAGTGAACAGCCCGTGATTGATCAGAAGTAGCCCTTCCACATCGGGATTTTTTTCATACGCCTCGGCAGAAGCTTTGGCAAGCGCGAAACCGGGCATGATATAAGAGACGATACCGATCCGGTCGCCATAAATTTCCTTGCACATTTTCTCTGCGTCCGGCTGATTGGCGATGATCAAACTGGCATCCGCGTGCGAGTGGTCGATGAACTTATGCGGCAGGAATGCGTGCAGAAGCGTCTCCACTGACGGATTGGGGGAGGAAGCATCCAGCAGATGCGTTCTCTGCTCATTGACCATTTCCTCATCGCTCAACCGGTCGAGGCTTCTCAGTTTCTGCAGATGGTCCAGCAGGACGCCGGGAAGACCCGGGGGTTCCAGTGTATCCAGATCCCAGCCACTGCCCTTAACATAAAGTACATCCACCTCTTCGTTCACCTTATTGCGGGTGCGCGACTTGACCGAGGTGTTGCCGCCACCATGCAGAACCAGCGAGGGGTCCGCACCGATCAATCGTGAAGTGTAAACACGAAGCGCGATGTCTTCAGTAACATCGCTATATTTTTCGATAGCCGCTTTTGCATCCGCATCGTTCCATTTATTTTCCATAACTCTTCCAGCAAAAATGTTTCATATTAAGGACTACTGGTTTCCCTGTGCAATTTGTAGCCGCTGACCATTATGGTTCCAACCAGGGCAACAGGCGGGAGCAACCAGAAGTAAAAAGGGTACCCGAACAAGTACATATAATACCACCAGAAATTGGGAGCATTGATCGCCAGGCCGTTTTCCAGCACCACGCCAACATCCGCTCCCAGAAAGCGCTCGCCCTTTTTGGCCAGGGAAACCATTTGCGCCATCTGCAGTTCATCATCCAGATTTTCAAAGACCACTGCCACCTGTTTGAACTGACCGATCAACTGGGAATACTTTGGGGTGAACAAAAGTCGATCATGGCCGAGACTGCCGAACTCTTGGCTCAACTCATAATAGTAGCGAGAAGCATTGACCATTACTGAAGGTAATTGAATTAAAATTCCCGCCACCAGTGCTATCAGCACAGGGATTTTAACCGCTTGTTTATGCTCGCGCAAAAGAAAACCAATGGGCAAAATCAAATAAGGCAATACTACCAGCATCAATCGGGGCCCCCAACCCATGCCTCCCTGCCAACTCCACCAGGTGGAAAACAATAACAAGTGCGAAACAATGAGCCAACCGAAAAGAAAAGCCGTTTTCCTTTGTTCACGCAGAAAAAGCATGAAGGCCAGGCAACCAAACAGGGTTAATGGGTTGAATAAAAACAAAGATTTCCCGGGAGAAAAAAGAATACCGAAAAAACCAACCAGAAACCGGCCGCTAACCTTTTCATATCCGGTTTCCAGAGGGTCCGCAAAACGGACATAGTTATAAACCATGACGAGAACCAGGACCGCGATAACAGGAATCGCAGGACGAACCAGATCCATGGCTAACTCTTTAATATCCTTCTCTGCCGATTCGGCCCACACCATCCATTGGTAAAGAATAAATCCCGGTATGACAATCAATACCGCCAGTCGACAGGAAACCGCCAGCGCCAAAAAGGTTCCCGCCCAAACCAGATCCCGTTTCCGCGTCACCGGATCTTTGCCCATCACCCAATAAACCGCTGACAACAGGAAAAAAGTAGCCGCAGGTTCGCTCATAAAATCTTCAGAATAATACCAGGCAATGGTAGATAACCCGAAACCCAGAGCTAAAAACAAACCGGTTCTTGAAGTAAATTCAAATCGTTCTGTGGCAATTCGAAAGACCATCAGGCAACTGAGAGCGGTGAGCATGGCATTGATCATGCTGACGGCGAATTGTGTAGCCAGGGAAGCCTCGATACCCAGCAGGGATGACAATAATTTGCCAAAAAGATAAAAAGGAATAGCCAGAACACTCATGCCCAACCCATATTTGGAGTATCGGGGATCTGGCGTATCCTGCAGGTTAACTATTTCGGAAAAACTCACGCTATGGTTTTCGACCATGGCCTGAGTCAGGAGGAACATGATTTTTCCATCCGTTGACTGAATGGATCCCTGCCCGGTCAGGGCATAGACAGAGAAGAAAAAAAGAAACAGCGTTAAATGGATTTTGGATTTCGTCATTGTGGGACAGAAACTCTGGCAAGAATACGCTGCGGATGGAATTTCCTAAGGGACCTCGTTCGATACTTACCCTTTTTACTTATGCTAAGGTCTCTTTAATTTAGGGGGCTGGCTCACTATCACAGACTTTTTTATCAGGCACCCCTAACTCCTTGTTTATCATAATTATTCAGGCTGGTCAAAAATTGGTCTTTGGCTTTTGGCTTTTTCCTGCTACAAAGCCTTCTGAATTGACTAAATCTCAAGGTTGATAAAATGCTTGCTCAAATACATGTCACATTCAAGGAGGGGGTTCTCGATCCACAAGGGAAAACCGTCCACCATGCGTTGAACGACCTGGGATATGACGAAGTACAGGACGTGAATATCGGCAAATATTTGGAAATCAAACTTGATTCTGCATCGGAAGAAGAAGCCGAAATAAGGGTCCGGGAAATGTGCGAGCAACTCCTGGCAAATACGGTGATTGAATCCTTCCGTTTCACACTTGTTCCCACTGAATAACACTCCAAAACGAATCGAATCGGAATAAAATGAAGTGCGGCATTGTTGTATTTCCCGGGTCCAATTGTGACCACGATTGTTATCATATCCTCAAACATATCCTGAAGCAGGAAACCCACTGGTTGTGGCATAAAGAGGAAGCCAACCTGGAGTCCTTCGATCTCGTGGTTCTGCCTGGCGGCTTCTCTTATGGGGATTACCTTCGGGCCGGAGCTATCGCCCGTTTTTCTCCAATCATGAATTCAATCATCCGCTTTGCCAAAAACGGCGGCAAGGTACTGGGCATTTGCAACGGGTTTCAAATTCTACTGGAATGCGGCTTGCTGCCTGGGGTCTTGATCCAGAACCAGTCGCGAAAATTTATCTGTAAAAATGTGTTCGTCTGTGTCGATAACCCGGACACTGCGTTCACCCAGGATTGTGGTGAGAACAATGTTCTGCAAATACCCATCGCCCACCATCAGGGGAGCTATTATATTGACCCCCATTCATTGAGCCAGCTTGAGGAAAACGGGCAGATTATCTTCCGCTATTGCGACACTGACGGAAAGGTTTCGATGGAGTCCAATCCCAACGGCTCTGTAGGCTCTGTAGCAGGGGTGGCCAATGAACAAAAAAATGTGATGGGAATGATGCCTCATCCGGAACGTTGTGCCGACCCACTGTGGTCAAGAATCGATGGCCAAATTATTTTTCAATCCCTGATTTCAAATTCCTGACACTGTGGATAAGCCAAAAAAAAATCGACCTGGCCCTGAGATCACACCTGAGATCGTCCGAGAACACGGTTTGACCGTGGAAGAGTTTCGACGCATTCTTGATCTGATCGACCGCCCCCCGAACCTGACAGAACTGGGTATTTTTTCCGTTATGTGGAGCGAACATTGCAGTTATAAAAGCTCCCGACCTTATTTGAGGAAACTACCGGTCGAAGGCCCGAACGTCCTGCAAGGACCAGGGGAAAACGCGGGAGTCATAGACATTGGCGATGGCCTTGCTGTCGTATTCAAAATTGAAAGCCACAATCATCCCTCCTTCATCGAACCCCATCAAGGCGCCGCAACCGGCGTAGGCGGTATCATGCGGGACATCTTCACTATGGGCGCACGACCCATTGCCTTGATGAATTCATTACGTTTCGGAGATTTGGAAGAACCCCGCACCCGTTTTCTGCTCAACGGTGTCGTCGACGGTATTGCCAGCTATGGCAACTGTACTGGCGTTCCCACCGTGGGCGGGGAAATCTATTTTGATTCCTGTTACAACGGTAATATTCTGGTCAACGCGTTCTGCCTGGGGCTGGTCAAAACGGACCGCATCTTTCTCGCTGGTGCAGGCGGAGTGGGCAACCAAATCCTCTACGTCGGCTCCAAAACCGGACGCGATGGGATTCATGGTGCCAGCCTCCTGGCTTCTTCCGAGTTTGATGAAACCACAGAAGACAAGCGGCCCACCGTGCAGGTCGGTGACCCGTTTACCGAAAAACTATTGATCGAAGCCTGCCTGGAATTGTTTGCGTGCGACTGGGTGGTAGGCGTGCAGGATATGGGGGCCGCTGGGCTCACTTCATCTTCATTTGAAATGGCTCACCGGGCCGAAACCGGGGTGTTCATGGACCTGTCGAAAGTTCCTCTGAGAGAAGAAGGCATGATTCCCTACGAGATCCTGCTTTCAGAATCCCAGGAGCGGATGCTGTTTGTGATCAAACCGGGGCATGAAAATGAGGCCTTTGCCATACTCGACAAATGGGGACTGGACGGAGCAATCATCGGCGAGGTGATCGAGGAACCCTGTGTGCGCATCCAGTTTGATGGCAAAGAGGTGGTGAACCTGCCGGTCTTTCCGGTTGTTGATGGAGCGCTGGACCTGAAACGGGAAACAAAACGCCCTGAATATCTCGATCAAGTGGTGCAGGTAGACCTGACCGAACTTCCCGACTTTTCACGTGGCGACACGGCTTTGAAAAAACTTCTGGCCTGCCCAAATATCGCCAGCAAAGAATGGGCGTTTGAGCAATACGACCATATGGTGCGTCTGAATACGCTGGTTTTGCCCGGCTCGGACGCGGCTGTCCTGCGCGTGAAGGACACGCAAAAAGCGGTAGCCATATCTGTAGACTGCAACAGCCGTTATTGCTACCTCGACCCCTATGAGGGCGCGGCTATTGCTGTTGCCGAAGCCTGCCGCAATGTGGTGTGCTCTGGCGCGAAACCAATTGGTCTGACCAATTGCCTGAATTTCGGCAACCCAGAAAAACCCGAAATCATGTGGCAATTCCAACAGGCGGTAGAGGGCATGGGCGATGCCTGCAGGTTTTTTGATATTCCGGTGGTCAGTGGTAACGTCAGCCTCTATAATGAAACAAAAGGGGATGCCATTTACCCAACTCCAACTGTTGCCGTTGTGGGTCTGGTCGAGGATCAAAAACAGATCATGACCCAGGGATTTAAAAAATCCGGGGATCAAATTGCTCTCATCGGTTTTACCATGGAAGAATTGGGAGGAACCGAATACCTGAAAACCATGT
>Ga0233439_10001445_pt1 | contig 30295 bp, 37 predicted proteins | sample SI_123_September_6_FD_182713 | JGI IMG/M metagenome (GOLD analysis project Ga0233439, IMG submission 182713) | Seawater microbial communities from Saanich Inlet, British Columbia, Canada - SI_123_September2016_100_MG | ecosystem: Environmental > Aquatic > Marine > Inlet | place: Canada: British... | reverse complement strand
TGGAGTAAAAGGTTATTACAGTCCCGCTATGGGAGCAAATGGAACAGGTTGGGCAAATACAGCTAACCGAGGACACGGTGGCGGTGCTGTTACTAACGGAGACGGCAGTTCAGGAATTGTGATAATTAGGTACTTAACATAGGAACAATATGACAATTAAAATTACAACCCCAAATGGGGGATCAGATAGCCTAGACTTTGGATGCGCTCAGACTCCTATTGTAGCCACAGTTACAGGCACAGAGGTATCTAGTGGTGAAGGCAAGTTAGAATTAAAGACAACTACTAGTGGTACTAGTGCTACTAAGGTTACGATATTAGCTAATGGTAATGTTGGTATAGGTACTTCTGCACCTAATGCCCCTCTCCATGTGGTTGGTCTTACTCGTATGCAGAGGGATATAGATGAGTCTAGTGCCTACACAGGACAACTGGCATTAAATTCAGTAACAAAATCAGCAGGACAACTAGCTAGAATTATGTTTAGCCATGACGATCACGGCAGCGCATCAATAGCAAGTGATTATGAAAGCTCTGGATACGGAAATTTAATATTCTCCACTAGAGGTGGTGGAAATCCAACTGAGCGTATGCGTATTACTTCAGACGGCAGAGGGGTATCACAATTCACCGCAAGGGCTTGGGTGAACTTTAATGGTACTGGTACTTTGTCTGTTAGAGATAGTCATAATGTCAGTAGTGTTACAGACAATGGAACTGGTAGTTATACGGTTAATATTGACAACGATATGGCAAACATAAACTATTCAATTGCATTGTCGGCTAGTACGGATACTGCCCCTACAATAGTTGGAACTATATTAACAGATTGGCATCCTATCACTAATGGTTATTCATATAGAACGGTGGGGGCTTTTAGAGTTGGGACAGTAAACGGTTCATGGTCTTCGTTTGATCCTAGCTCTGTAAACGCTCAAGTTTTTGGGGATTAAGAAATGAAAATAATTTATGACAATGACGGAACACTTGCACAAGTAATACCTGCTCCTAAGTTCCTAGCACAACTAACAGGAACACTTGAAGAAAAACTAATCCATCTTGCTAACAAGACGTTACCAACTGGCACTAAGTATGAGATTACGGATGTTGATTTATCTGATAGGACATTTAGAGATGCTTGGGAATATGAAGCAGGTAGTGATGAAAAGACTTCGGCTGACTTAACAGAGGAAGAACTAACCTCATACAATATGAAGGAGAATCTGTAATGCCAATGAAGATAAACTTTATCAAGGCTCAAGATATTACTAAAGATAAACTAAGAGCGGAACGTAAATCTTTACTTGAAGCACAAGATGTTGCCTTTCAAAGAGCATTAGAAGAAAGTAAAGATACTTCAGCTATTGTTAAAGAGAAGAATAGGCTTCGAGATATAACCAAACAAGTAGATGGTATGAAAACTCTTAAGCAGCTTAAAGGAGCAAGTATCTAATGGCATCTAGTATAGAAACTACAAGCACTACTACTACGCTAAAGAATAACGGCAATACTTACGCAACGGTAGACACCAATGATGATGTAACGATTACTAATGACTTAGCTGTTAGTGGTGATGTTGGTATATCAACTTCTGCTCCTGTTACAAAATTACACATAGAAGGTGGAGGAACATCACTACCTGCTACTACTGGAACTACACCAAGCGCAGGAACTACCTTACGGATTAGACCCGGAAATAATGCCATCTTAGATATTGGTGGTAATAGTACAAGCGGTGCATGGTTACAGAGTTATGACCAAACTGGGATGCAAACAGAGTATCCATTACTGTTAAATCCAAATGGCGGTAACGTTGGTATAGGAATTGCTGCTCCATTAGCTAAAAATCACACATTCGGCGCAGGAACAGCAGTTGTGGCTTCTGGTTCAGACGGAAGAGCAGAAGCTATTATTGAAGGTGCTAACATTCCGTTAACTAGCAGTTATGGCAATCTGAATATTATTTCAAACACATCGCAAGCAGCCGATACTGGTGGTCAAATTGCTTTCGGCGGTAAGCATACAGATTCTAATAATGCTTATGGAACGTGGGCTGTAATCAAAGGTGCTAAAGAAAATGCAACAAGCGCAAATATTGCTTCCTATTTAGCGTTCTCAACTCGCGCCAATGGTGGTGGCAATACAGAAAAATTACGGATTACTAGCGCAGGTAATGTTGGTATAGGTATTGCAGCCCCAACTGGTAAATTCGCCGTATCAGATGGTACAACAACTGGTGAAATCAATCCTACTGGTGGTATTTGTTGGATGGGAACAAGATCAAATCACGATGTTGCTTTTCAAGTTAATGCCTCTGAGAAGATGCGTATTACTTCTGGTGGTAGTGTTCTTATAGGTGGAACAACAGCGGAGCCGGGAAGGGGCAATACAACTACGGGGATTACTTTAAATCCTAATGGGCGCATTTTTCAAAACGCTAGCGGTTCTTTTTCCAGTTTAGGTCGTAATGATGACGGAGCAATTTATGTTTTTACTAGAGGGGGTACTGATGTTGGAAATATCAGCGTTACTTCCTCGGCAACTTCTTATAATACAAGTTCAGATTACCGATTAAAAGAAAATGTAGAATATGATTGGGATGCAACAACACGCTTAAAACAACTTAAACCTGCTCGATTCAATTTCTTAGCTGACCCTGACAATACAGTTGATGGTTTCATGGCACATGAGGCACAAGAAGTAGTGCCTGAAGCTGTTACAGGTGTCAAGGATGAAGTAGATGATGACGATAAACCTGTAATGCAGGGAATAGACCAAGCTAAACTTGTTCCTTTACTCGTTAAAACTGTCCAAGAGCAACAAACTGTGATTGAATCATTAGAGGCACGAATTGCTAAATTAGAGGAAAATAAATAGTGGCAAAACTTACATTAAATGACGTAACCACTGGTTATCAATCTACTACAGCAGCTAATACTAACAATACGTTAATAGAAGCAGCATTAGAAAATACTATTTCTAGGGATGGTACTGCTCCAAACACAATGACGGGTTCATTGGATATGAATGGACAGAACATTCTTAATCTAGGTAATCCAATTGTTGTTGAGGGATGGGATTGGAAAGGGCCGTGGGCAACTACTACTGCTTATATAATAGGAGATGTTGTTGAGAATAGTGGAACAAGTTATATTTGTATTTTAGCACATACATCTGGTACATTTAGTACAGATTTAAGCAATGTTAAATGGCAGCTAATAGCTACAGCTAACTTACCTACTCAAACATCTCATAATGGTAAGTACTTAACAACTAATGGAACGAGTGCTGCTTGGACAACATTACCTACTTATCCTACTTCTGCAATTCCTGCGGGTACTGTCATGCTATTTTGGCAAGCCAATGCACCAACAGGGTGGACTAAGATAACTTCTCAGAATGATAAAGCATTTAGAGTAGTATCGGGAACTGGGGGAGGTACAGGTGGCTCAGTAGCTTTTGAAACAGCTTTTGCTAGTCAGACTCCAAGTGGTACAACTGATGCAATTTCACTTACAATAGCACAGATGCCCGCCCATACTCACGCTACTAATTCTACGGCAGGCCCTATTGGTGGAGGAGGAGGAGGTGCGCTCCAAAATTTTGGTGCTGCTGGAATAGAAACTGCTTCAACTGGTGGTGGCGCAACACATAGTCACGCCTTTACTGGGAGTGCTATTAATTTAGATGTTTCATATATTAACATAATTTTATGCAGTAAAGACTGATGGATGTAGAAACTGGAGAATGCCCTTTAGGGGCTAAATGTGAAGAAGTTAAAACCGTTAATGGTAAGCAGGTTATTGTCCGTTGTCCTTGGTACATTAGAGTATCAGGTAAAAATGTTAATACGGATGAAGACACAGATGATTGGGGTTGTGCCATTGCATGGATGCCCGCCTTATTAATTAACACTGCAAATGAAGCCCGTAAAGGAGCATCAGCTACAGAGAGTTTTAGAAATGAAATGGTAACAGAAGGAGCTAAGACAAGACAGATTCTTGCTACTCCTTTTAATTCTAGAGTGAGGGTAATAAATGAGTAAAGAACGTAGTTGGGCTATGGAGTGGCTCGTTAATCAACCTGCCCACTGGGCTACAGCCTTTGTACCCGCATTATTAATACTATGGCAACCATTATGGTTTGTCTGGTTAGTAATATTATTCCCTTTAAGCAGGGAGTATTATCAGCACCATCGGAAAGTAACGGTTTGGCGAAGGGATTTATGGTTCGCTTATGCAGGTATCATCTGCGCTTATGTAGCATATTTTATAGGGATTTATTATGTTGAATTGGCTTAAAGCAAGACTTAAAGAAAAGAGTACTCAAGCAGCAGCAGTAGGAGCATTAGCTTGGGGAGGAGCTTTAGTAGGTTTAGAATTAACAGCAGAACAAGAATTACAACTAGCTACTGTTGTAGCTTTTATATTTGGTCTAATTATAACTGCTCTTAAAGAAAAAGGCTCAGAAGATTAGTATGGATGTAATGACATACGTTCTATTAGCTTATACAATTATCCTTGGCGGAATGTATGGATGGAGACAATATACAGCCCGTCAAAGGGACACAGCTAGAAAGGAACTTGCGGGATTACAAGCACTAGGGAAATATCAATCAGACTCTAGTAATAAAATTAATGAACATAATGATAAACTTAAAAAGGAACTCGATGAGAAATTTAACAATGCTATTGACCATATTGATGCTGACAGGGTGTCAAACGCTTCTCGCCCCCGCAATTTGTCCAGATCCATTGAGCAGCTTTCCAGAAGTGAATTACTCAAACGATTGAGTAAAGCAGAAACAGCTTTAAAGATAGTACACGAATGGAGAAATAGAGTTCGTGGTTAGCTCTAAAGTAGAACAGATTAGGGTATTGGCGGAGAACAACTTTATCTCCTTTGTGAGGTTAGTTGCTCCGCATCTCCTATTAGGATTAATCCATGAGGAACTAATGCAATGGCTTACTAGGCAAGATGCAAAGCCTAATAGACTTGTATTGCTACCTCGTGGTCACATGAAAAGTAAACTTGCTGCATATTATACTGCATGGAAGATAACAAAAAATCCTGCCATTACAGTATTGTATATATCAGCAACCGCACCTTTAGCAGAAAAACAATTATATCAAATTAAGTTAATATTGGATAGTGAAATCTATGCAAGATATTGGCCTGAGATGTTAAAAACAGAAGAGGGAAAGAGAGAGAAATGGGCTGTAGAAGAAATATGCGTAGATCATCCAATCAGGAAAAAAGAGGGTGTTAGGGATAGTACGGTTAAGGCTGCTGGAATTACTGCTAATGTTACTGGTTTCCATGCAGACTTGGTGGTTTTGGACGACTTGGTCGTGCCTAATAATGCCTATACTCAGGATGGCAGAGATAGGGTAGAGGCTTTATATTCTCAACTCGCATCTATTGAAAATCCTAATGCAGAAGAAGTGGCAGTGGGAACTCGATATGATCCTAGAGACATTTACAGTAACTTTATTAGTATGCAAGTGACTATATATGATGATGAGGGAAATGAAGCAGATACAGACAATGTATATGAGGTCTTTGAACGGCAAGTAGAAACAGAAGGTGAGTTTCTATGGCCTCGGAAACAAAGGACTGATGGACAATGGTTTGGATTTAACCAGAAGATACTTGCAGGTATTAAAGCTAAGTATTTAATACATGAACATTTTTATGCACAATATTATAATAATCCTAATGCTATAGGAAGTGGGGGAATTAACCCAGAGAAGTTCCAATACTATGAACCTAGACTTTTAACAAAGAATGGGGAGTATTGGTTTATGGCTAGAGAGAAATTATCTACTTATGCAGCGATAGATTTCGCATTCTCCTTAAAGAGAAAAGCTGATTATACAGCACTGGTAACTGTAGGTGTATCTTCCTCTGGTAATTTCTATGTACTAGACATTGATAGGTTTAAGACAGATCGTATTGTAGAGTATTTTAATCATATTGTTAAAGCACAAAACAAGTGGGGATTTAGGAAGCTATGTGCAGAAGTAACAGTGGCACAACAGCAAATAGTAAACGAACTTAAAGAAAGCTATATCAAACCTAATGGATTGCCTTTAGTAATAGATGAGTATAGACCATCTAGACAAGAGGGTGATAAAGAAGAAAGAGTATCAGCTATACTCGAACCTAAGTATGAGAATCAATCTGTGTGGCACTATAAGTCAGGTAACTGTCAAATACTAGAAGAAGAATTGATACTTAAACGACCACCACATGATGATGTAAAAGAAGCCCTATCTAATGCTATTAAGATTGCCGTTATCCCTAGACAATGGGCAAATAATGTTGTGAGTATTGATAGTCTTAAAGTTCACCCTAGATTTGGAGGTATGATGTAATGGCAAAAAGAAAACTAGTGAGAAGCAACGCAGAGACAGGTGCTTATCGAAAAGAACAACGTAGACGTAGTGATGAAGTAGGACTACATACTGGTGTAAAAGCTAATACAGATAAAGCAATAAAATTTGCTGCAAAAAGGAAAGGTGTGGACGTTCCTAAAGACAATACTAAAGCAGAAACAACTAAGATTGAGAATAGAGGTAAAGGAAAGACCGCAGGTAATCCAGTAGCCACTACTAAGAAGAAACTCGCAGGACAACTTAGAGACATTGAAAAGAAAAGAGTTGTTAAAAAGAAAGCAACAAAAAATAAAAAGAGGAAGACATAATGGCAGGTGACGTAGCTAGTATTAATAATTTATTGCAGCCTGAAGGTGAAGCTAGACAAATTAGTCAGTTATATACTAAATGGAGGATGCAAAAACAGAGCAAAGAAGAGGAATGGAAAGAATTAAGAAACTATATATTTGCTACTGATACTACCACTACCTCTAATAATGTGGGTGGATGGAAGAATAGAACTACTATACCTAAACTAACTCAGATTAGGGATAATCTTCATGCTCATTATGTAGACTCTATGTTTCCCAATGACAATTGGTTGGAATGGTTTGGTGAAACAGAAGATGATGTAGCAAAGGATAAAGCTGATACTATTAAAGCTTACATGAAGAATAAGACTCAGCAAGGTGGATTTAGTGATACTATTTCTGATTTACTTTATGACTATATAGATACTGGGAATGTATTTGGACAAGTAATATGGGTCAAGGATGCTATCGAAGATGAAGAAACTGGTGAAGAAATTGTTAATTATATTGGCCCAAAGCTTATCCGTGTGTCTCCTTATGACATTGTGTTTAATCCTGCTGCCTCTAGCTTTGAGTCATCCCCGAAGATTGTTAGGACACTCAAGAGCATAGGAGAACTTCGTAAGGAACTTAGAACAAGACCTGATCTACGTTATGATGAAAAGGTTCTTAATAAAGCAATGGAACGCAGAAACAATGCGCTAGGTTCTTTTAGTATTGAAGACATAAATAAGGCAGAGGGATATGCTTTTGATGGTTTTGGTTCTCTGTCTGAGTATCTTCAATCAGGACTTATAGAGGTACTAGAGTTTAAAGGAGATCTATATGACCAAGATAGTGATGAACTAAAAGAGAATGTAGTCATTACAGTTATAGATAGGCAGTTTACTCTCCGAAGTATTAATAATCCTAGTTGGATTGGCAGAGATGATATGGTTCATGTTGGATGGAGGGAACGTCCTGATAACCTATGGGCAATGGGGCCATTAGATAATTTAGTAGGATTGCAATATAGACTAGATCATCTAGAGAATCTTAAAGCAGATGCGTTTGATTTAAGTGTATTTCCTATGATAGCTCTTAAAGGGGCAGTAGAACCTTTCTCATGGCAACCTAAAGGCATTGTACATCTACCTGAAGATGGTGCTGTACAAATGCTTAACCTTAATCCACAAGCTTTAGCAACTAATAATGAGATTGGTGGATTGATGGGTACTATGGAAGAACTGGCAGGTAGCCCTAAGAATGCTTTAGGAATTAGAACCGCAGGTGAAAAGACAGCTTTTGAAGTAGAAAAACTAGATAATGCAGCCCAACGAATCTTCCTAAACAAAACTAATAAGTTTGAAAAGAGATTTCTAGAGAAGGCATTAAATAAAATGTTAGAGATTTCTAAAAGGAATCTAGATTCATCAGACCTTATTCGTGTTATGGATGATGATATTGGTGTAGTAGAGTTTATAGAGATAGAAAAATCAGATATTACAGCTAAAGGTAAAATTATGCCAATGGGTTCTAGGCACTTTGCAGCTAGAAGTCAATTGATTCAGAATGTTATGGGTATCTTTAATGGCCCAATAGCAGGAGTAATAGCTCCCCATGTATCCTCAATAGCTTTGGCTAAAATGCTTGAAGAAGCAATGGGATTAGAGAAATTCCAGTTAATTAGTCCAAACATTGCAGTACAAGAACAGAAAGAAACCTCTGGTCAAGCACAACAAGCTCAAGGTGATCTTGAAAATGAGCAGGCTGTGCCAGTAGAAGAAGAGCTATTAGGCTAAAATAAATAAGATTTCTCTTGACTTTTAGCTTAAACTATGGTATAATATGGGGGTAAGAATAAAAGTATGAATAAATTTTTACGTGTAAATGAAGAAGATTGGGGAAAGATGTCGAAGCAGGATGTGGTAAATATCCTAAGAAAATATTTAGAAGAAGAAAAAGCCACCTCTTATCGAAAGATGATCTCCGAAGAAAGTTTTTCAAGTCCATCATGGGCAGAACAACAATCCTTTCTATTAGGCGATTTAAAACGCATTGAAAGGTTACTTAATTTTTTACCTGACAAAGGGAACTAAAAGTGAGCGAAGAAACAATATTTGAAGGTGACAAACCTGAAGAGAAAGTAGCAGAAGCACCAGTATTAGATACTCCAACCACACCAGTAATTCCGACTGAATTGCAGGGTATAGTAGGGGAAGGGAAGAAGTACTCAACAGTTGAAGCAGCTTATGCTTCTATAGAACCTGCCCAGAATCATATTGCAACTATTGAAGCAGAAAACGCTTCATTAAAGCAAACATTGGAAGGACAGAGAACAACTAGAGAACTTGTCGATGAATTGAGATCTACCCAAGCAACAGGGGAGACAACTCCTAGAGCAGAAGTAAATCAAGAACACATTTCTACGATGGTTAATCAAGAGTTAACCAAAATAGAGCAAAGTAAAGTAAAGGCTCAGAATAATAGAACCGTAGCACAAAGATTTATAAAGCAATATGGTACTAAAGGTGAGGAAGTTTATAACCAACTCGCCACTGATTCTGGCCTTACTGTAGCTGATTTGAATATAATTGCTGCCAATTCACCTACTGCTGTTTTTAAAATGGCAGGATTTGAACAGAAACAAACTGATGTTTCTCCTACTATGGGGTCTGTTAATACACAAGCGTATCAAGCAGAGCCTACAGGAGATCTTAATTCTAAAGTAAAAAGTTTTGATACTAAAGATGTTAAGACAGCTTGGGCAATTGCAGGACAAAAAGCTAAAAAGAATCTTGGTTTAAATTAACTTAAAGGAAATATTTTATGTCTCAATTGACAAGTAACTCATCTGCTTTTATTGAAGCAGAACAGTATAGTCAGTTTATTCTTGATAATCTACAAACATTTGCCCTTCCTGACGGATTGTGGCGTGATGTGACGGATTTCGGGAGTGGAACGACTTTAAACATTAAAACAATCGGTACTGTAACGATCCAAGATGGTGCAGAAGATACACCACTTGATTTCAATGCAATCGACAACAATACCCTTACTCTCTCAATCACAGATTACAAAGCTGATGCTTGGCGTGTATCTGATGAACTTAGGGAAGATGGGGCGCAAGTAGAAGCTCTTATGAGTATGCGAGCAGTAGAATCTACTAGGGCATTAGCAGTAAACCATGAAACTCGTTTCTTGGCGGTAGCAGGTAGTGAAAGTGGAACTGGACAAACCAATGCTGATATTAATTTGGTTAATGGACAGCCTCATCGTTGGGTTGCAGGTGGTGCATCAGCATCTACTCGCGTAATGACGATGGATGACATTATCGCTGCTAAACTATCTATGGATAAAGCAGGAGTTCCTGCCAATGGTCGTATTATGATTGTTGATCCAGTTGTAGAAGCAACTTTTAACAGTCTTAGTAACTTGACAAACGTAAGTAATAACCCTCATTTTGAAGGTATTATTACTGAAGGTTTTTCTAAGGAACATAAGTTTGTTAAAAATATATTCGGGTTTGATATTTGGACAAGTAACTTCCTACCAGTAAAGACTGCTACTGAAGCACTAAATGCTTCTAGTTACAATCTAGCTAACGATACTGCTGAAATTGGGGATGTTATGAATATTGCAATGTGTGTTGCAGATGATAACTGCAAGCCAGTTATGCACGCATGGCGCAGACAGCCACGTACAGAAGGTTGGCGCGATCCAAATAATCGCGGTGATAATTTCCAAGTAACTTCACGTTTTGGGTTAGGTGTTCAGCGAACAGATACTTTGATCGCTATTGCTACTCACCCTACTAACTACTAAAAGGAGATTATTATGGGATTCGAGACAAATTTAATTAGAAACGTAGAAAATCATTATGGGCCAAGGAGTACCGACAAGAAGTTTGGCGGTGTAATTCCTTCTCAAGGGCCAACCAAAAAAGCGGTATGGACTTTTGACTATAGTGATCTTCCTGTAAGTGACACTACCAATAAAATGGTATTGCGTTTACCTGCAAATACATATATAACTGAAGCATATTTTCAAGTTATTACTGCTTTCGCAGGTGGCACAAGCTATGATATTGATATGGTTGAAACTGATGGATCAGCTATCGGCACAGGCGAAGATAAACTGTGGGATGCTCTTGCATTAGCACAGATTGATGGCAGTGAAGTTATAGCTGCATTGAAATCTTCAACTCATGCGGGTACTAACTCTGGTAATGCTGTTATGGGCAAACTAGATGCAGTAGGTCAACTACAAGTCGCAGCTACAGGCACATTTACCGCAGGTAGAGCGCAAATCATTGTTGAATACTTAGACGTTCCTGCTGCTTAATGGGAATGAATAATATTCATTGATGTAAATTAAAGGGAGGGTATAAAAGCCCTCCCTTTTTTCTTAATAAAGTCTAAAACTTATGACAATAGAACATAAAAATATTACTAATGCTGAATTACATGAGGCTAAAGGAGTGTCTGCTGCTACTTCAAATCAGACCCTTCATGCTAACTCAGGGACAGGAACATGGAAATTCCAAGAGTTTGCTCTTAATGTAACTATTCCAGATATTGTTGCAAACCAAACTTATTACTTAGCTACACCTTATGCAGGAACAATCACTACGATTACAAGTGTAATTGATAATGCTTTTGCTACTGCTGATTGCACAATAACAGCTAAAATAGGTACAACGGCAGTAACAAGTGGTGTTATAACTATTACTCAATCAGGTAGTGCTGCGGGTGATGTAGACACAGTATCCCCAAGTGGTGCTAATACTTTAACAGCAAATCAAGCAGTAAATTTTGTGGTTACAGGAAGTAACACAACTGCTACCGCTTGTACTATAACTGTTATTCTTCGTAGGACAGCCTAATGCCTTCAATGACGTTACTAGAACTAACACAGGACATATTATCTGATTTAGATTCAGATAATGTATCAGATATTTCTGATACTGTAGAAAGTACACAAGTAGCTCAAATAATAAAAACATCATACTATAATCTAATTGATGGGAAAGATTGGCCTCAATTAAAAAAGTTTATTCGACTAGAGGCTGCTACTGCTGCTAGACCTACTCACATGAAAATACCAGATAGTGCTATTGACATTGAATGGGTTAAATATAATACTAAAACAGCAGCAGATACATTTGATAAATATATAGATATAAAATATAAAACTCCTAAAGAATTTGTAGATTTAATAGCAGTAAGAAAAAGCGATGATGCAACTGTAGATGTTGTTGTAGATACTACTGGAGTTTCTCTAAATATTAATAATGATGCTGCTGCTACTTTTTATACATCATTTGATGATGAGTATTTAATCTTTGATTCTTATGATTCAGCTATAGATACTACTAATATGCAACAAAGTAAATCACAATGTTTTGGTAAAGTACAGCCTACATGGTCTGCTACTAATACTTTTACTCCTGATTTACCATCACAAGCATTTAGCTATCTTTTAGCTGATGCAAAGACTGCAAGTTTTGTAATATTAAAACAAAGTGATAATCCAATTGCAGCAGCACAATCTCAGATTCAAAGAAGAAGGATGTCTCAAGAGGCATTCAGAGTAAGTAATGGAATTGACTTCGCAGGTTTTGGAAGAAAGGGGAAAAAATACTAATGTTAATGTACACAACAGCAGCAGGAAAAGAACTTCACTTGGGCGTAGATCCTAAATCGCCTTTACTAGCTTTTAAATGGAATAGTGGTGGAGAGATTCCCCAAGAATTACAGGGATTATTTACGGCAGAAGATATGGCTAAGAAAGCATTTAATATGTGGAGAGCTAAAAAAGAAGCAGTAAAAGGATTGGAAATAGATAAGTAGTCATGGCAAAGGCTAGTTCAGAGAAACAACATAATAACTTTGTCAGAGGGTTAATTACTGAAGCGACTGCTTTAACCTTTCCAGAAAGTGCCTCTGTAGATGAAGACAACTTTGTCCTAGAACGGACGGGTAAGCGTTTGCGTAGATTAGGAGTAGACTATGAAACTAACTATGTAAAGAAAGCTACGGGACTTACTGAAACTGTATTGGCGGGATCAAAACAAAGCCTCCACCGTTGGAATAGTCCTGATGGTGATACATCTAAAATGGTAGGTATTATACGATCTTTTAATAAACTTTGGTTTATTAATTTATTAAATGTATCTCCTACTACTGAATATCTTAATAGTGGTAATGCTTTAACAATAACAGGGCTTGCTAATTCAGATATACAGGTTACAACTATTAATAATAATGTTGTACTAGTTTCTGCTGATATAGATGATCCTATATTACTAACTTATAATAGTGTAACAGATGTAGTGTCCCAAACCTCCCTTACTCTACAGATTAGAGATACATGGGGGATAGACGATGGGTTAGCTTTTGATGAGAGACCTACGACCCTTTCGGATGAACATTTCTATAATTTAAGAAATCAAGGATGGTCTCCAAAGATTGTATCTACTTGTGGTTCAGATGCAATCAATTGTACATTTACAACTCTCGCTGAGTACCCTAGTAATGCAGATGTATGGACTCTAGGTAAAGAGGCAGACACTACAGATTCCGCTACATTTGAAAAATATAATCCAACATTTATGGATAGGGCTTCCACGGATAATGCTCCTGCCCCTAAAGGTAGATTTGTTATTGATGCTTTACATAGAGGAGCTTCTAGAGTAACTGAGAGTGGCATTGCAGCACTACCTACAGATAAAGAGAATGGCAATATAACAACAGTTGCTACCTATGCGGGTAGAGTATTCTATTCAGGTGTAACCTCTTCAATCACTACTGGAGATTCAGAGTCCCCATACTACTCAGGATTTATATTCTTTACCCAAGTGGCATCGGCTACTAGTGCTTTAGCTAAGTGTTATACTGCTGCTGATCCAACCTCAGAAGATATTAATGATGTAATTGATACTGATGGTGGGACTATTCAAATTCCAGACATTTCTAAAGTAGTTAAACTAATTTCTACCAAAGGTTCTCTATTAGTATTTGCAGAGAATGGTGTGTGGGAAATATTTGGTGATACAGGTGGATTTAAAGCTACCTCATTCCAAGTATCTAAAATATCTTCTATCGGTACAGAGAGTCCTAGAAGTATTGTGGAAGTAAATGGATCAGTAGCTTACTGGTCAAGATCAGGAGTCTTTTTATTATCACAAGAAAGTACTACTGGTAGGTATCAATCTGAATCAATATCCTTAACTACTGTACAAAGTTTTTATAATAATATATCTAATGTAGCAATACAAAATGCAATAGGGATGTATGAAGAACAAGAAAATAGGATTAGATGGTTATATAATGATACAGAAGATTATGCTACTGATAATTACATAAATAAATATAATAGAGAACTTGTACTTGATTTAACATTAAAAGCTTTCTATCCTAATACAATTAGTCCACTGGCAAGTGGAAGTCCTTTTATAACAGATTATATTGTCTTGCCTAGATTTACGGCTACTGATAGTACTGAAGATGTTATTGTAGGAACAGATGTAGTACTAGCTGCTACTGTAGGAGTCACTGTAACAACATCTCTTAGATCAAACCGAAGAACTACTTATGCTTTTCTAGTATCAGCAGGTACAGACATTACAATAGGAAGATATAGTAATACTTCCTTCCTAGATTGGTATACAGAAAATACTGCGGGAGTAGATTATTCTAGTTATCTTATAACAGGATATGATATATTTGGTGATTTAATGAGGAAGAAATATATCCCTTATCTATTCATGTACTTTGATAGAACAGAAGATGGTTTTACTGAAGTAGGTTTGGCTTTAATGCCTGACAATCCATCAGGTTGTTTGGTACAAGCACAATGGGATTGGGCAGATAGTATCAATAGTGGTAAGTGGGGTACAGCTTTCCAAACATACAGATATAAGAGAAATTACATTCCTACAGGTGCATCAGATACATTTGATTATGGTAAGAATGTAATTGTAACGAAAAGTAAATTAAGAGGAAATGGTAAAGCACTCTCATTGCGAATTGAGTCTGAGACAGGAAAAGATATGAAGCTACTAGGTTGGGCTGTACTAATGGAAGCACCTGCAAGACCTTAATGTTTTCACTGGAACGTAGAGAAGGGCCACAGCTTCATCTACCAATATTCCTCGATATGAAGAAGGGGGATTTAGTTATAGGACAAATTTTAGCTGTCCCTATTTCTCTTAATTCATATCAAGTACATCTAACGGATGTAATGAAGATGGAAAGAGGATATACTTCTCAATTTGCTAGACAAGCAATCTTAAAAGGATTTAGAGACATACCAGAGTTACATCATATTTATGCATTACTACCTAAACATAATAGGTTAGCAATAAAGGTAGCGAAGGATTGTGGAATGAGTTATGAGGGAATCTTAAAGAAAAGTTTCCTGTATGGTGGGAAGATGGAAGATTCATTAATATATAGTATTACGAGGGAGGACATATAAAATGTCAGCAATAACATCAATAGTAAGTGGATTTACAGGAGCAAGTGCTGCTAAGAAGCAAGCTAAACAGTTACGCATTAAAGAAGCTGCCGAAAGAGAAGCTAATCGCGTAGACAAAAAGAAGAATGCTCTTAAAGTTCAAAGAGAAAAGGTTTCGTCTTTACGAGAGGCTAGAATTAAACGGGCGCAAATCGTACAAAGTTCTGTTAATGCAGGGGCTATGTATAGTGGAACATCCTCTGCTACAGGTGCTACTGGCAGTATTACCTCTCAGTATGGACAGAACACAGGTATGCTTAATCAATTTGAAGGATTTGGTGATCGCCTATCGGTATTGAGTCAACAATCAGCAGATGCCTTGTCTAAATATAATCGCATTGGTGCTAAACAAGCTGCATTCGCAGGTATGATGAAAGGTATTGGTGGAATAGGAGATGCAGCCATGTCATTTGCAGGTGGCTTTGCAGGAGCAGGAGCAGCAGCAGCAGGAGGTGGAGGACTATCTGCGGGAGCAATGGCAGGTGGGGCAGGAGCGGTTAATCATTTCTCAAGTTCAGCACCGTCTGTCTGGAAATAATATATGGTAACTAAAGAAGAAATAGTTCCTAGTACTGAAGAACCTATTCCAGTAGAGGATGCTACATTTGACGATCAAGGTCTTGCTCCTGAAGAGTTTCCAGAGGCAGGCCCAGATCCATTTGTAGCTGCTGAAGAGGATATTATTCAAGAAGATGTAGGTACTTTAGGTATTGATCCAGAGTTTAAGATCCCTTTAGAGGACACTGGTGAGGAACATGAGGATGGTCTTATGAGACTTCCTGCTCCATCACCACCACCCCCAACTGCTCAAAGTCAACAGCAAGCAAAAGAAACATCTTACTATGCAACACAAGAACTTGGGCTAGAGGGGCAAGATGCAGAAACACGTTTTGCAGAATCAAAAGATCAATTAATAACAGAAGGAAGAAGTGCTTTAGAGGAAGAAGCAAAAGCTGCTGCAAAGGAATCAGATAGAGAATCTGATAGTCTAGCAGTAGATAGTATTATATCTGACTCTTCTCTAAGTTCTGATTTTAGAAAGACAGTCTTAACTACTTATCTTCAGTCAGGATTACTTCCATTATCTTTGAAAGAAAGATATATAAATAGACAAACTGTTCCTGAACCAAAAGCCCTTATTACTACTGTTGCTAATCAAGATAGCATTCTAGCAAGAATAGATATAAGAAAGAACAATCAACATGGAAGGGTTCGTCAAGAACAAATAAATAGTGTACCTCAAGGTTACTGGGATAGTTTTGCGGGTGGTTGGAGTTTTACAGTAGACAGGATTTCTGAGACTACTGGTATTGGTGAGACAACTCCAGAAGAAATTAGAAGGGGTCTAGAGGAACAAAGACGGGTTGCAAACCTAGGAACTGGGCATGCAGTAGTACAGGGGCTAGGTGAAATTGGCCCACCATTAGTTGCTGCAGTAGGGGCTGGGCTTGCTGCTCCTGTAGCAGGTGCTAGTGCTTTAACCACGGCAGGAGTAGTCTTCTTAGCAGGTGGCACAACGCAGGCGTTATCTCATTACTCTCAGCTAAGTGCAGAGGGTGTTGATGAAGAAACAAGAATGATAGCAGCCTTACAAGAGGGCTTATTTTTTGGGGTAGAAACCTCATTACCCTTCTTAAAGGCAGCTAATTTCGTTAAAAGTATTATTCTAAATGGTGGTGCTACCATTACATTTAGTCAATTATCTGTAGCTGCACAGAATAGAATATTAGAAGGTTATCCAGAACTTCAACGAGAACAAGGTAATATAGGCGATATGACTGTAGAAGGCCTTATGGGTGGCTTTATGGGTGCAGTATTTAGTGGCAGGGGACTCAAGAAGGTATCTAAACCATCTCGTACAGAGTTGGATGAGGATGTTGGAGTACCTGCATCAAGTGTTGCTGACTCTGATAAAGTAGCTAATCCAGATAAGGCTGCAAAAGAAAGTGCAGAAGTAATCGGAAAGGAGGATGGGGCTACTGCCGATGTTAAGTATGGTGGTAATGGGGTAAGTGGTGTAGCCCATGATTGGGTAAATCCAAAAACATATAAGATGGTGGTAGGTGATGAAACACCTATGAATCCTGACACAGCTACCGAGTTGAATGAATGGATTTCAAGGGCAGATTCAGAACTTAACAACTTATTTGAAGAAACTCGCTTTGATCCTAATCTTCAGGATGCCGATGTACGACTAAGAGATATACAAACCATTCATAAGATACACCAAGATAATGGTGGGCCTAAATATAATCAACCTAATAGTCAAGTAAGTATTACTCATACAACCTCAGAAGGACAAGATATATTTACGCCACGAAGTGGTGGAGTGTATAAGACTGAGTTGGGGGCTAGGCGTGAGATGAATAAACTAATAAAATCTATCGAAGCGGTCAACCCAAACAAAGCTATATATGGTATTCTGGAGAAAGATGGGGGATATGTTATTGCCCATAACTGGAAGTTTGACTATGGTGCATTAAATGTAGGTACCCTAGGTGTACAACCAATAAGGATATTGGGTAAGGATGTAACGGCTCTATCTAGAAGCAAGATAGGTAACTTTTTATTCGCTACAGGTAGGCATTTAGGAATGGAAGGGCCTGCATTTCGTGCTATTGAGAGACAAGCTAGAATAGCTAATACCTTTGATAGACAATTAAATAGTGCTATACGAGAACTTAAAAATAAGGAAGAGTTCAATACCCTCATTAATGATGCAGAAGAGTTGGGTAAGGATCACTTCACAATAAGAGAACTAGAGATACAATTCCCTAACCTAAAAAGGGCAGAGGTAGAAAATCTAGCAGTTACATGGGCTAAATGGCGTAGAGTTATTGATTATCAATATAACTTTGTAGCTAGACAAGATAGACAACACAAGTATGATAAAGGCTATAGAGGTGTTTATAAAGCGGGTAAGGGCAAGCCAATAGGGATGGCCTCAGATAGAATAGATCCTGCGGAATTAGCGAAGATGGGGCGCGATGCTAATTCTTATGTGTGGGACTTTGACTTAGGTCGAAAAGTTAAGTATGACAAGAAGCTGTTTGAGAAGAATGGAAATACTGTCGTTAAGATGTTTGAAACTATGGGAGGTAAAGGTGAGTCATTTGAATATGGTATTCTTAGTAGTAATGTTAAGTTGCATCATCTTCCTGACATTACTCTGCCTAAAATAGAAGGTTATTCTCCTAGAGTAACTAAAGAGAATTTCTTCATTGATATGCACCCAAAAGAATCCCGTATCAATGGTATAAAAGAGACAGATCCAAATGTTTTATACGATAAACTGAAGACAACTCATGGTGCTACTAGGACTAGGGCAGAGGGCAATCAGATGAAAGCCCAACTCGAACTAGATAATCCTGATATGATAATTACAGTTCGTAGAGAGAGAATGAATAAAGCAGAGCAGATTGCAGAAGCCATGAAGGTTCAGGGATCAATGCTTAGAGAAGCTAGGCGTAGAGGAGAAAGATTACAGAGTATGGATGGCCCTGCGAGAATAGAGGATCGCCTTGTATCGCTTCAAAGATCTATAGATAACCTTGCCACTACAGAAGCATTTACTCAATGGGATATGGCTGTACAAAAGAGTTTCTTAGATAGATATTCAGAATTCGTAGAAGGCGGTTTGTTCCCTTCTGAAATAAGTCAAATATCTATAAAAGGTATTCCTGATAAAGCAAACGAGATTAAGTTTCAAGAGGCTCTACGAAACTTTGAATACTATTCCATGATGAAGCAGATGAAGACCTACGGAGATTTCCAATGGGAAGCACAATTTCATGCATTTGCAGATCTATTAGAAGACTTTACTGTTAAATGGAATAGAACTAGCGGTGTACTTCCAAAGATTTCAAAAGATATGGCTAGGGATTTACCCGATGCCTTCCGTAAGATTGGCGATCAGGGTAACTTACTTACTAAGTTTCCTAAACAACTTGGCTCTGCCCTTTACATTCACTTGAATGTACCTCGGCAATGGGTTATACAGCCTGCCCAAGTAAGGGAAATGTGGGTAGTGAACCCTGCTACTGCGGGTAATAGCTTTAGAAATGCACAAGCAATGCGTTTTATGATCTCCACAATGGATGACTTCCAGAATGTAAACATGAAGGTAGTTAGAGTATTAGCAGATAAGAAGTTATCTGGATTATCTGAGAAACAATTACTCGAAGATTTTAAAGCCATTAAGCGTTCTGGATTACTAGATTCATTGGATAGAAATGAACTGGTTCGGGATGTATTCAACGATTCTCAAGCCATGCTTATGGAATCTGGGTGGCAGAAGGCAGGCAGAAGGGGACAGAATACCTTCACTAAGCCTATAGGGTTAGCAAGAAAGGCAGGATTTGATGTTGGTGAAATGCATAATAGACTTGGTATGTGGTATCAAGCTAGATCTTTATGGCAGAAACAGAATCCTAATAAAGATTGGAGAACACTAAAGAATCAAGAAACCATTGCCCTTGAAGGTACTAGATTATCTGGTGGTATGAGTAGAGCAGGAAGCCTTCCTTATCAAAGAGGGGCTGCCTCAGTACTCTTCCAATTCATGGCTATTGGACATAAACTTACATTAAATACATTACAAGATAGTGCTACTATAATGCCTGCTCCATTAAGGGCAAAACTTGCAGCAGCAAGACTTACTACTTATGGTTTCCATGCAGGTTTACCTGCTTCAGCATTGTTGGCATGGTCTTATGATTTATTTAATGGAGAACCATTGTTTGATGATGAGCCAGAACTTCGTAGAATCCTAGAGCATGGGGTAGGTGAATATGCTGTGAATAATCTGATACAGGCAATCTGGGATGAGAAGGGAGAAGGTAAGGCGGTAACTGATCTGTCTTTCTCAGAAGGACTATCTCCTTATTCACCTCATGGGTTGCCTTACATTAGTACAGCAATAGAGTGGTATAAACTCATTGACGGACAAGGTAGTACCAACCCTAGAATGCCTATAACTTCCATCTTAGGTAGTGTGGGTAAAACAGTAAATAACATACAGGCGTTAAGCCATATACAAAAATTAGATGCTCCTGAACATTTAACAAGGGCTGTGCATGAGGTTCTTCAATTAGGATCAATGTATAAGAATATAACCAAGGCAGTAATAATGCATAGTACAGCGAACATACAGAGTTCAAATGGACATGATTTAGGATCAGCTATCTCTGTTTCAGAAGCTTTTTTCAAGGCATGGGGCTTCCGTACTCATAAAGAGATAGATAATTGGGATGGTGTTCTTTCTGTTATGGAATTAAAACAAGTAGAAAAGGATCTAACTGACGGAATCTATAAGCAATGGGTGTTTATAAGTAATATAATTGACACCACAGATGCAGCAGCAAAGACACAGGCTTTGTCTTCTTTGTTCAGTGTTATAGAAGACGGTAAAATACTTGGGCCAGAAGCTAAGTCTAGAATTATGGATGCAGTATTAAGTAAAGATATAGCAGCTTATAAATCAGGAAGGCAATCACTATTGGCTGAGTTATATAAACACAATCACGAGACAGTTAATGGGCCTATGAAAAGGTTGTCTAGAATAGTTCAGGATAGCCAAGATCCAGAAATGAAAGAGTGGTTCAAACTTTGGAAAAATAGGGATGGATTATAATGAGATTTAAGGACAGACAAGAAGAAGCTGCTAATTTTAGAGATACTAAACTAACTAAACCAAATACAAGTGCTGCTGAAAAAAGCCAAGCAGGGGTTGTTAATACTCATGCTTACGGGAAGTTGCAGGGAGATTCCTACGCAGCAATAGGCGAAGGGGTAGCTGCCGGAATTGGTCATGCTAAAGAATTTAAAGATGCATATGATCTTGCTAAAGTAGAACAAGAACACTCAGCTAATATAAATAAATATCTTGATGAGGCTAATGCTGTTAGTGATGCTACCCAAGAAAGAGACATTGCAGTTAATACTGAAGAAAGAATGTGGGATACCTTTTCTAAGGATGAAGCGGAAGGTAAGGGAGCGCAAATTGTTGATACAATTAATATTGCTTCCGCTAATACCGCTAAAGAAATAACAAAACTAGCTGCTGCAAAGAAACAAGGACGTATGTCCTCTGCTGAGTTTGTAGCTAATAGTACAAGGATTACTAGAGAAGCCATAGCTAGACACCCTACATTGGCAGATGAAATCCTTGGTAGTACAAAAAGGCTATGGGAAATAGCAGGTGTAAGAACTCAAATGGATCTAGATAAGGTAGCAAAGACTGCTGCAATAAACGCAGCCGTCAAGAAAGAAGATCGTATCATTGCTGCATACCAAAAGGCAGGAGGCGGAAATCCCCCTCTAGACTCTGAGGGCAATTATGAAATAGAATACATGACAGATTGGTTAGCTTCCTATGACAAGGAACAAGCAGGAATAGCCGAGTTTGATCGCGTTGTAAAAAATGAGGCGATGTCTGTCTATCAGCAAGCCCGTGTCTTGCTTAAAAAGAACTCAGAAGGTAAATCACCTCTAACAATCAAGAGAGATCAAATAGAAAAGAACTTCTTGAAGGTAAGTGGAGACTCATTAAGGCTTGCCGAGGGAGATGCAGCAGCCCTAGCGAGAACTATAAAAGGAATAAGACTAGAAGCTGAAGATATTAAGAAGGGATATGATGACGCAACCCGTCCATTATATTCAGACCCAGAAATTAAATATCTAGCCGATAATGCAACCGCTAGGATAGATGCCTACATGGAGATATTCGATAAACAACTAGAGAAGAAGGGTGTTACCGAATCTCTAAATGCATGGAACAAAGCAAAAGAGTTTAGTACTGATAGGTTTATGGAAGGTATTACACACATGCCTGCTGCACAATTCAAAGCCCTAATGAAGGTCTGGGCATTTTTCCCAAAAGGAGAATTGATACACAGATTCCCTGACTTAGCAGGAAAATTACCACTCCTAATGGAAAAACTTGTTAGTCCTAATACAAAGGTTTCGGGAAGTATCACCGTTATGAGTGAAGGAGAACAAGTAGGACTAGATACAACCGTTTACTCCTCAGTTCAATCTCAAAGAGTTACTCCTTCTCCAGAAGGTAAACTGGCTGTTAATAATGGTGTACTTGCTCAAATCAAGTCCATAACAGATAAAGCAACTGATCTAGAAAAGTTTGAACAATCAGATATGGCTGTAGCAAAATGGATGGATCCTAAAATGACGGGAGTCCATGAGGATCTAACTCCTGAGAATTTAGCAACAGTTAACAAGGCAATGAATACAAGGCTAGATATAATCAATAAGAATATGATAAGGGAAGTTGCTGAAGCAAGGAAGTTGGGACACAAGGTAGAGGTAACTTATGACAATGGTGAATTAGCTTTCTCAGGTCATCCAGCAACTACTCAACGTCTAACAACTCTCATAGCTAAAAGGGTTAGGGATACTCGCAGGGCTACTGCTATGATGAATGGTTGGGGTGCTAATGATCCTAAAGCCGTTGCTTTCATAACTGCAAATATGCCAAACATAAAGCAAGAATTGGAATTTTCATCTGAGATGGGGAAAGGAAGGGCTGACGTACATAAGGGGCGTTATAATACCGAAGCTAGTAGTAAAGAGGTAGAGAGAAGGCAAAAAGAAAAGGCAAAGCTAAAAACCTTGGAAGGCACAGAACTTGCTGAAGAACAGAAAAACTATTATAACTAAAGGAAAATAATAATAATAATGGAACACGCAAATCATGCCGAGTGGCTTTTTGAATTATTAGTAGCAGCAGCAGGACTATTAGTGGCAGTAGGGTTATGGTTCGGTAGATTCTTATTAGTAAAGATTACAGAGTGTAGGGCGCAAGGTAGAATTACTTGTGATAAACTTGCTATATTAGAGTTGAAAATTGCAGAAGAATATGTTAGCGCACTCACCTTTAAAGAAGCTATTAACTCCTTTAAAAGTGAAGCACTCCAACATCATAAAGAAATACAAGATCGCTTTGCTAAACTAGAAAGCTATATGATGAAACGTAGGGGTGGGGATTAAGTTACATTCCTTTTTATAACCATAACTTGTTTCCCTGTCTTCTGAGAATATTTAATACCATGCTCAGTCCCCTTGGAAACCCCGTCCCATATTGCTAACACTCGATCCGCGTTGTCAATGATTTGTTTATTACGGATAAAGAAATGTCTAGCAGAGTAATTAGAAGCCCTGTCTAGCTTAAAGTATGGGATAAACTCTACGTGATCCATACTCCATTTACTAGCATAAGACTTAGCGAACCCATCTATACCCTCTGCACCACCTGAAACAATGGTAATGGGAACACCCTCAACTGAGTGTTTTGTAACAAAAGTATGTATTGCTTCCCACACCATTTGTTCTTCTTTAACTGACCGACTGCCTATTATTGCAAGTTTCATATCAATGTACCCTCTTATCTAGTTCAACTTCAAATACTGAATCCTCATCTAACTCCTGTACTACTATCTGAAAATACAGATTAGGTACATCAGGATATTCTATCTTTAGTATTACTCCTTCTTCCAAATTAGCATCATCTAGATCTCTTAACTGGGCTGCTAGAAGCATCAGTTGTTTCTTTAATTCTAGATTGAAGTTCGTCTCTTGCTCTAATTCCATCATCTCTTATCTCCTGTAGAGTTCGCCCACAACTAACACACGCATTCCCTTCCTCATTCAGAAGGCATTCAAGGATACATTTAGTGTCTATTTTAGATCTCACAAGCCCCTGCCACGCAAGCAAGGGTTTGTGATGCTTCTGTATTATCCTTATCCTCAATCATGGCACTCCAATCAATCTCTGTAGGCATTTTAGAAAGCATTTCCTCATATTGCTCTTCTGTAATGTCCTCGTAAGGTGCTTGTTGATATACGTGGTCAGAGTGGGGCAAAAAGCTTATTCCTGAGATGCGATCAAAATTCTTCCAGACCCATGCACCTACCTCTACCCATTCATGTTCCTTCACGTACACAGTACAACTAGGCTTATGTTCGCACCAATCATCTTGATACATCAACCATAACTCCATCTGTTCTATTGCTGTTTGAGTACCCCTACACACTGCCCCTACGGGTGCTTTCATGGGAAAACTAGCTACCATTGTCGTTTCCTTCTTGGCTTCATAATCAACTAGAGGAAATCCATTGTCTAATAAGAATTGACATACTGGATCTTTCTTATCTAATTGAATACGGCGTATGTAGTAAGGGGCAAACCTAGCATGAATCCCACTAGCAGAGTTACACAACTGAGAAACAGTCCCAGAAGGCTTAACGCAAGTAATAGCAGTAGACACAGGTATGTTAAGTCTCTCAGCCCATTTAATATTAACCTTCCTAGCATGATCTCTTAACTCCTGTAGTAATGTAGGTAGTCCCCGTACCAATTCCCTATGTTGTAGCACCGCATCTTTAGCCCCATTCAGTAATGGGCTATCCATAATACCTGTCAGGCTAACTCCTAGCAGCCTTTCTTCGTCTGTGTTCTTCTTCCATTCTTCGGATAAGAACTTGAAATCCGTAAGGGTTGATTGATATGTTCCAAGTATTGTTGCCAGTTCAATCTTCTTCTTGAGTTCATTATATGTATCTGATTGTCTAACAACAACCTCTGTAAGGTTGCAGAATTGTTTATCTCGTAGTATAATTTCTGAGCATGGATTGCATCCGTAATCAAGATCAGCACTACGTCTTCCCCAACGAGAGGCTTGATTTTGTGCAGCAATGCGGTTAAAGATCCCCCTCTCCCCAGACCCCGACTTAACGAGACTGAGCCATTCTTCCAAAAAAGTTTTAGCATCGGGCTGCTCCGTATAACATACTGAATTATTAGCTAACATCCTATGTGGATTTCCGCCGTCTTGTACTGGTAGATACCATTGACCTGTCTTAGCATCACGCATTCTGTGGTCAGTTAGATTAGATAAGCCAATCAATGCACTTCGCCTCACACCACCAACAACAACAATGTCACCAATCATACATATAATATCATGTACTTCTAGACTATTCAGCTTACGTCCTTTAGCCCCCTTAAATGTTTCTGTTACAAATGTAAATAGATTCTGTAATGGTAGAGGCCCAGAAGCACGACCACCAAATGTTTTAAGCCTTGCTCCCGCAGGTCTGATCTTAGAGTAATCAACATTAGGAATATCACCTTCCCATAGCGAACTCATCAACTTTCTAAAGGCTACCGCCCAACCCTTCTTACTATCTGCCACTACAATTACATCATCCGACCATGACAATTCTCTAGGCACAGGAGGTAACAGATCTATTTTCTTGCGCTCATTAGAGAACCCAATACCAGTTCCGTTCATTAGTATGTATAAGATTTCACTAAACACCCGTTTACTGGATATAGAGGTGTAGGCACAGTTAAATGCTGCTATATTATCCCTCTCACAAGCCTCTCCTGCCGTCATAAGGAGTCTCATGGAGGGTACTATCTCCTGATTTACTAGAGCCTTGTGTAGCTCCTTATACTTGCCGTCAAGGTCTACTTTTATAGACATATAGTCCATAAACCTAGTGATAGTCTCTTCCCATGACTCTCTACGTTTCTTTTCTTCTAAATACCTAGCATATTTTGTTACGTGGATTATCTGCTCATAAGTTCCCATCTTGTTCGCTTTTTTCATATTATCCTTAAATTTTATTTTTTATCTGTAGCTACCCATTCCAATACTGTTAGTAGTCCACCTATAGCCACTATTACTATAGCTAGACTAACAATGAGAACCTGCGTAGTTATTAATATATCTCCGATACTACCCATCATAGTCATTATTTCTCCTCAGTCTCAATCAACTTCTTCAGGTAATGATCTGCCTTGTATAAATCTTCAACACCACCCTTGTTTTTATAACGACAAATATACTTAATTATATTTCCCTCTAGGAATGCTAAGTTGTTTGCTATTATAAAATCCCAAGGCTGTATCTCAGTTAAGTAATGATCTCCCCCCACTTGATGTTGGTCAGCAAGAAGCCAATTTAATTCATCTGCTTCCTTCTCTTTTTTAGTTAACTTACTCATCATCCCACTCCTCATCTTCTAAATCCTTAATAAAATAATCTCCCCTCCTCTCAATTTTTTCAGAGAACTTTTCTACTATATCCTCTGAAGATATTTCTAATATCTCTAAGAGTGAAATCTCATCTAACATCTTCAATCTTGCTTTAATTTCTTCGTGTGTGAGTGGCATAATAGTCTTTACCCTATGTGGTGCATTCCAAAGATTTATAGCAGGAAACCATAAATCTTTCCACCATTTGTTTAAGTCTTTCATCCATTTTATATCCCTTTGTGTGTTATAACAAGCTTTTCTAACTTCTCAGTACCTTGACTCCATTTTCCACAGTCTTGGCATTGATACCTTGCGTACAATCCTGCTAACCTTCTAATAGTACCTCTACGCTGTAAATGATGACCACCACATACAGGACAAGCATTTGTAGGGCTATCTGTGGGGTGATTGGGAATCCAAGGAAGAAGTCTCATATACAATTGCTCCGTTAGGGTAATGTCATGTATATTATACCTCTTCATTTTCTGCATGGCTTTCTTATCACCTGCCATATAAGCCGTCCATAAATCATGCCCTTGATGTTTGAGTTTGTTTCCAATTTCTAAAAAATTACATACATACTCTAACTTATTACTAGGCATTCTAAATCTTCTTCTAACTGTCTTTAGTAAATCAATCTCCTTAAAAGGGGCAGGTGGTGGTAATCCTTGATTAACGAAGTCCTTGTTTAAAATAGGAATATCGAATTTAGAACCGTTATAATGCACCACCGCATCAGCTTCCGTAAGTAATTCGTATATATCTTTTACGAATGCCTTTTCTTTATGATCTCTAAAGAATACTTTCTTCTTACCTAACCACTTGGCAGCCCAACATAACGTGTAACTGGGCTTCACTATCTGATTTAAAGCGACTGACTGATCGTATAAACCCCATGTGTGTGCCAGATTAGGTGCAGTTTCTATATCTAATATTAGGATGTTGATAAGCTTTTCTCCCATTCAACATACGTCTTGGCTAAAATTTCTTGCGCCCTAGCATAGTCTCGTTCTGCCTTCTCAATAAAGGTTATCTCAGCAGGAAACAATCTACATGACCTCGTTGACCAGAACTCCCTCTGCTTTTGTGGTTCTTCTCCCGTACTTCCTTCCCCTACCATCTGTAATTTGTAGGTGGCAGGACGATCTGAGAATGTTATATTGACTACCTTGGAAATCATTTTTTCCTCCTAAGTTTTTCTTTCTGAGTCTTAATCTTATGGCACGATTTACATAACACTTGAAAGTTTTTATCCTCACAAAACATTCTATCTATATAGGTATTCCAATCGACAAACCCTGTCTTGGGATCAACCACTGGCTTCTTATGGTCTACCTGTACTTCCTTCTGTGGGAATGCTTCTTTACATTTATTACATTTATAGTGTTGTGCCATCCTTCCACTAGCTTTATTAATTTGTTTCCCCACCTTGGCTTTGTTTAGGCACATAAACTTAGGTGGATACCTCCTCATACCTCCTCTAATCACGCTAAAAATAAAACTCCTAAATCTTCCCTCTGTCCAACCCTTAACCCTCAATATCTTCTCTTACAGAATAAGTCACTCCTAAATCCCTCCAAATCCAAAAGCAATCAGCGTTTTTATAGAACCTAGCGGTTTCCTCTCTTTCTAGATCAGGTCTATCTTGTATACCTCCAACCCTGTCATCAATATACATATTAAGAACAATCGTTCTGAGTAAGTCTTCATTAGGTACTCTCTCTAACAATTTACTTGCCTTTGCTTCTCCGATACCCCTGATTCCAAATAGATTATCAGCTACGTCACCTATGAGCATTTGTTTATAGAAATGTATAATGCCATCGTAGTAACTAACTTCTCTAAATATTGCAGGGCGAACTATTTTACCCTTACGAACTATATCCCAACTGTAATGCTTTCCTTCTATCATTAGTAGATCTTTGTCTATAGAACATATTACTGTATCTTTTGTCTGGGCGATTCCTAGAGCATCATCCGCTTCATATCCATCAGTTACTTCAGCATTATGCTTGTCAATCATTAGCTGCCTACAGGCTTTTAAGTGTTCAGGAGGAGGAGGTCTTTGTGCTTTATACTCTGGGTTAATTTGCTTGCGGAAGTTATTACCTCCTGAAAGAAATACCCTGTAACTGTCACAATTAACCTCCTCTAATATCCTCCCCAACATCTTCTCGGCTCTATAAGTAGCGAACCTTTCATCTGCCCCATCTGCCGATACTGCGGATATGTAGCATATTAAATCCCCATCTATCAGGGCAGTAGTCATTAGGTCATTTCGCCCATTTCAACTTCATCTGCTGCGGTAGCATCTTCTTCCTTATGGTTCATTACCCATTGAAAGATATTCTCTGCGGTTGCAAATACTTTCTTTTCATTAAGCTTCTCTTTATCACTTAGACAACCAATGGCTGTAGAAAGAGATGACTGAGCGACTATAAGCCGTTGTCGTATTGCCCGTTCTTCTTTCGTCTCGTATGTAGAGACATACGGTTTAGCTGCTGACTTACCTGCTGCTTGTGGGGCTGCTGTATTTACCACTCCTGTGTCCCTCCCTTTAGTGATGCTAGTAGCATTCCAAAAATCACTACCTTCTTTCTTTTCTTTAATCATTGTAAACTCGTCATCCTTAACCAAAGTATTAATTCCTTTGGCTACTTCTGGGGAGTATTTCATTACATTCTCATGGAACTTTTGAGCCTTAATGTCCCCTGTCTTATCATCACTATAAGTAAATCTTACGCCCTTATATGTTTTACCTGCTGCGTTGGTAAATTCCATATCTTTTTTTATCTCTACTACTATCCCTGTACTTATACTTTGTGGCATTTGTTTCTCCTTTAATGTTTTTTACTACCCCTATATTATACCATACTTAAAACTAAATGTACACTATTATTTACAATATCTCCTCCATATCTGTCATGTTATTTCCTCCAAGAACCTCACAACAAAGTGGAAGGTTGAAACGCTTGCCAAATACACGCCCAAAATTATCAGGGAGGTCACTGAACACTGAGTGGCATAAATCACGAACTCTCGCCACTTCAGATGATTGTATATCACAAACAATTGAATCATGCACAGTATTGCAAAGAACGCCTTTAATATCTCCAATATCCTTCCACCTTTTAAAAAATGATACTCGTGCTACTGCCATAACATCTGCACCTAACCCTTGTACTGGATAATTCTTTATAGCACGTTCTGGCACTTCCAGTTCGTTGGTTATCTTGTTTCTAGTTAATGGGAAGTGATAAACCCTACCTGTTGGCATAACTAGCTTACCCTCCCTTGATGCTTTAACAACAATGGTGTTGTGCCACTTAGCAAAGCCTTTGTACTTAGAATAATAGTCATCAATCTTATCCTGCCAAAACTGCCCCTTAGAACTAATCCAAGAGAATGCAGGATCATTGGCATAACCCCAAGCACCACCACCATACATCAATCTGAATACAAATATCTTAGCAACCAATCGACCATCCTTACCCTCTGGTAGTCCTAACATCTTCTGGTTGCGACTGTGAATATCAACCCCATCAATGAGTTCCTTCATTAGAACCTCATCTTGTGATAGGTATGCTCCACAGACTATCTCTAATCCCTTCGCATCTAATTGTATTATCATAAGTATCTACTCTCACAATATCGTTTAGTGGATGAATCTGCATTCTGTCCATTTGGTTGACTAGAACTAAGCCTACCTGTAACCGCCACACATTGATTTAACTGGGGATGTAGTGTATCTTTTTTTAGATTCAGTTTATGAATAAAGTCACTCCACCCAAGTAAATATGTACCGCGTAATTTCTCCAACTTGTTATACTCTTGGAACAATGTGATGAACTGTCTAGCCTTCTTCTTTGCCTTAACTTTCTTGAGAGTCTTCTCATCAACCTTCCAATACTTCCTCGGCTTAGTTAGAACACCCTTCTCTACGAATGCCATCTCCTTCTGGCTAACCTTCTCGTGTGACTCCGTATTCTTTAGCGGTGTTACCATACCCTCACAATCGTATGTATTATAAATTACCTTGTATCTTGTTTGAC
>Ga0233439_10001442_pt1 | contig 30369 bp, 30 predicted proteins | sample SI_123_September_6_FD_182713 | JGI IMG/M metagenome (GOLD analysis project Ga0233439, IMG submission 182713) | Seawater microbial communities from Saanich Inlet, British Columbia, Canada - SI_123_September2016_100_MG | ecosystem: Environmental > Aquatic > Marine > Inlet | place: Canada: British... | reverse complement strand
GTTTTGTTCTGGAGTAGAAAATATTGGTGGTTGTGGCGGTTGTGGCGGTTGTGGCGGTGGCGGTGGCGGTGGCGGTGGTCCTATTGGACGAGGAGGGAGTGTTGATCTTGAAAATACAGATGAGGGTGGAAAATTTTGTGTATTGGGGTAGGAATTCAAATTATTTCCCAGTCGAATTTCTTCCAATATAATTGATGATAAAGTGCCATTTTGTCTATTTAAGTTTGAAATTATATTTATCATTATATCTTGATTTCTTGAAATAAGTGACATATATTCTGATAAAATTCCATTCATATTCATAATACATATTTAGAAAATACCAAAGACAATTAAATTTATAAATGAATATAAACAAAGAAATGAAATATATAATAAATAAATAATAATGAGCTTTGGAATTAAAAAAAAGACAGAAGGTTTAACAGGGTTAGCCAATTTAGGAAATACCTGTTTTATGAATACCACTTTACAATGTTTGTCGCATACATATAAATTTAATGATTTCCTGGATAAATCAGATAATCAAAAAAAAATACAGAAAAAACCAGAATCCTTAATTCTTATGGAATGGAATAAACTAAGAAATATGATGTGGAGTGAAGATTGTATTATCAGTCCGGGAGGATTTCTGGGTGCTGTTCAAAAAGTTGCCAAAATTAAAAAAAAAATGTTATTTACAGGATTTGCCCAAAATGACCTTCCTGAGTTTTTGAATTTTATAATTGATTGTTTTCATACATCAATTATGCGAGAAGTCAATATGAATATTAATGGAAATATAACAACAAATAAAGACAAAATAGCTAAAGAATGTTTTACAATGATGAAAAACATGTATAAAAAAGAATATTCGGAAGTCCTGGATATATTTTATGGTATTCATGTTTCAAACACCAAAGGTGTGGACAATGCTGTGTTGGGTTCTAATCCTGAACCATTTTTAATGTTAGATTTACCTATCCCCGAAATAAAAGAATCTCAACAACTAAATATTACTGATTGTTTTGATGTTTATACAAAGGACGAAAAGCTAGAAGAAAAAAACCAATATGTTAATGATGATGGTAAAAGAGTTGTGTCAAAACAAATTTTATTTTGGAAATTACCAGATGTATTGATTGTCACATTGAAAAGATTTAATAATTCAGCTGTTAAAGATGATACTTTTGTAAATTTTCCTCTTGAAGATTTGGATTTATCAAAATATATCATAGGTTATGATAAAGATAGTTTTAAATATGATTTATATGGTATTTGCAATCATCGCGGAGGGGTACATGGTGGTCATTACTATGCATATGTTAAAACCCCCGATGATTCCTGGCATGAATTCAATGATAGCATTGTGAAAAAAATAGATATTTCAAAAAATGTTTCTTCGGAGGCATATTGTTTGTTTTATCGCAAAAAAAAATAAGAGCAATAATATATAAATGGATAGCATAGATATTACACCAACAAAAGGATTTCCACATATGTATGATTTTATGGGCGATTCTGTAGGTAAAGGGAGTAGTCCAATAGTTCTAATTGTATTAACTATTGTTATTGTATTTTATTATATTCTTTTCAGTTATTTAGGTATTTCAGGAAGTGTGGTGGCAGTCCAGTCGCAAAAATCACCAACTCTAAATTTAGTTGAAATTGTCATGTGGGGTATGTTTATGTTTTTAATACTCATTAACGGGGTTCAATATTTCTTTGATGTTGATATTAAAACAAGTATTAAGAATTTATTTACACCTGTTCCGGAAGTAGATATTAAAGTTACAACAAATGCTGCACCCGATGTACCGGAAATTATGTATACAGACCAGGTTTACCATATTCCCAATAATATTTATACATATACCGACGCGAAAGCCTTGTGCAAAGCTTATGGTTCAAGATTGGCTAGTTACAAAGAAGTCGAGGATGCGTATAAAAAGGGTGCGGAGTGGTGTGGATTCGGATGGTCGGCGGACCAAATGGCATTATATCCGACGCAACACGACACGTGGAAAAAACTTCAAAAAATAAAGGGACACAAACATGATTGTGGTAGACCCGGTATTAATGGTGGATTTATTGCGCAAAAAAATGCACCTTTTGGTGTCAATTGTTATGGAAACAAACCTAAAATCACGAACGAGGAGAGTGATATAATGGCCAAGGGTCAGATATTTCCAACTACGCCAGAAGATAGACGCATGGAAAATAAGGTTTCAAGATTTAGAAAATATTTACCAGATATTCTGGTCTCTCCTTTTAACTATGATAAATGGAGCCACCTTTAATTTCAATTATATATAATTTCTTTCAATTATATATAATTTCTTTCAATTATATATATGTTTCGTTTAAATAAATTCGTTATTAAAATGTTTTTATCCATTTTGACGTTTGCTCTTTTATATTTTATAGGCGGTAAATTTTCTACTCGATATTTAAATGAAACACGAAAAATACATTTTTTTGATGCATTGTATTTTAGCATTGTGACACAATCCACTGTTGGATATGGTGATTTAGTACCAACAAATATGCTAACGAAAAGTATAACTATGGTACAATTATTAACATTGTTGCACGTGATTGGTCATGAATTTGATTAATTATTTTTTCTTGTTGTACTTTTTTTACCTTTTTTACTTTTTTTACTTTTTTTATTTCTCCTTGTTTTATTAACTCTTCTTTTTTCACCAGATAATTCTAACAACCTATCAAATAAATCTTGACCTATGATTTGTGACTTATTTATGGTATCTGTTATATTGGCATTTGGTTCTATTGCATTTCTTAGAAGAATCAAACCAGCCGGTACCGCTAAATTTTCTATTACCCCTCCTCCCTTATTAGTTTTGGTTCTCCCTCCCTTTTGTATATTATAAGAAGCTATCGGTGTATCATTTCTTAATAATGAAGAATTGATATTCCATCCCAAAGCCTTCACTTGATTTCCGGATTTATAAACACAAAAATCATTTTCCACAAGTTTGTTGTTCATTATATATATATAAAATTATTTATTTATATGTTTTGTGTTCCAATTAAATGTATTTTTTTTGAGTATTTTAACCGGTTTTTTAACATCTTCCACTTCGTCTATATGTAACATTTTTATTATTAATGGTTTGGCTAAATATGGGTTTTCATGGAATATATTAAAGTCCATTTTTTTGCTAATATGTTTGTAAACAATGGATTTTAAATGACTTTCAAATGAATTATTAATATCATAATATAATGCTGTAGCACAAACACCATGCATGTTATGATGATGGTAATTATAACATTCAATAATTTTAGGAACGCATTCTTCCTCAAATTTTTCAATATGTTTTCTTTTTAGAATGTCACGCGTCTCATCGCATTCTAAAAAATCTTTATCTGTAAATGTTTCAAGTAACATCGTTTTCTTATATTCTAAACGTTCTTCAGTTGTCATTAAATTAATATCTTCCATTTTTAGGTTCTCGAGATAATCTATATATATGTGTTGCTATCTCATTTTTAAATTGTTTTACGTCTGTAATATTATAACCATTTGAGGTTATTACTTTATTTAAATCGTATATAAATTCTTGAATAAATCTTTGATGAGTATATCCTCGATTTATTAATAAAGAATCAGTATGACAATCCCCTTTGGTCACTGGGGAATTTAACCAATCTTCAAAACACATTTTTCTAGGAGAAGTTACATAATTTGATATTTGATATGGTGGCATATTTAAAGATTTTAATGAAATATTCATGATTATTATTAAATAACGCAAAATATTTAAATCATTTAATTATAGCTTCTTTTGATGTCTTGGGTATATCGCACTTGTCGTTTACTTTTGATATATGCTATAATTTGTTTCACTTGGTTTTCATCATTTATACACTCATTTAAACAAGTTTCTAAAAATCCATATGTTAATGGAGACGTTATTTTTGTATTTTGGAATTTAAGTTTACCATCGGTTATTTGTATAATAGTATGCTGCATATTGGAATCCTCCACATGTTCTAATATTTTTTGAGACAACATTCTCCTATCTGCTTTTTCACTTTTAACTTCGTCTTGCAATAATTTAATACGATTGTCCAACGCAACCCATTCTTTAATATTTCCGGTAAAATTCATATATTATATTATTATAATTAATATTTAAATTATTTAATAACAAAGGTATTTTGTCATTTGAGTTCTTTGTTTATTTGCGACCACCTTTACGACTTTTGCGTCCTTTGCGGCGTCCTCCCTTATGGCTTTTTTTATGATGTTTTTTTTGTTTCACTTTAACAGCTTGATAAAGTAAGTAACTCGGCAAAGCTTGTCTAAGAGCAGCTAAAACGCCACCAACAATGCTACCGCCCTTTTTCGATTTCCCTTTTCTTTTTTTAATTGTTTTATTTTTACGAGAACAACGTTTTACCTTTCTTGCCATTATATAGTATATAAAGAAAATTTAATTTCATAATATATTTTTTCATAATATATTTTTTCATAATATATTTTTTCATAATATATTTATTTTCATTCTAAATTTATTACGCAATAACATTATAAAAATTCCCAATATCAATAAAAAACTAATAAATACAAAAATTATTGAAATAAAAATATACGGGTAAATTTCCTGAAGAATCATATTTATCATGGGTCTCATTAAAGATTTTAACTCTACTTTTACATCATCTCTTTTTATAAATTCTAAACAATGTTCCAATATTCTATCTTTTAAATTATCCATTGATAATTTAAAATATTTTTAATTATATTTGCGTACCCAAACATTCTTTTTTTTCTAAAATAGCATTAATGAGTAAACTAATTTTACCAAATAAAGATTTCCCATTTTCAAAATTAACTTTAGCAAATCCTCAAAGTATACAAGGTGGGGCTTATTTTTCAAAAATACGCATATCTGGTGAACCGGTTATTATCCAAACGCCTAAATCTTTGACAAAAAACGGCATTCATAAAACAGAAAAAAAAATTTATTGTGATATCATGTTAAATTTAAATAACAATGATGATTTTATCGAATGGGTAAATGAATTTGAAATATCTATTAAAAATTTAATTTTTGAAAAACGCAATTTATGGTTTCATAACAATATGGATTATGATTCTATTGATTATCATTGGCAACCATTATTGAGAAGTTACAAGCAAGATAAACGCTTATTAAGGTGTTTTATTTCTAAAAAAAAACATTTGTATAAAAAAGATAATATACAAATATATGACGAAGAAGAAAATAAACTAACACTTGATAATATCGAATCAACATCGAAAATTATATCAATTTTGGAAATAAGTGGATTAAAATTTACACAACAAAGCTTTCAAGTGGAATTTATAATTAAGCAAATTATGATATTGAAGGACAAACCATTATTTAATAAATGTTTAATTAAATTAAATTCACGAAAAGAAGATGATTCTTGTGCTGAATTTAATGATGATTCTGATACCGAATCAAATATTAGCATTGAAGATGCTACTTCAAATGCTGACAATGACGGGGTTGATTTAGTAAAATCATTAGGAATACCGAAAAAAGAAAAGAGCGGACTGGAAAAAACAATAGAAGATAATGCAACCATATTAGATGGCATGAACGATGAGTACAATGAAAGCGCTTCTGTTGCGAATGAAACCACGAACGAAAGCGCGGCTGTTGCTAATGAAACCACGAATGAAAGCGCTTCTGTTGCTAATGAAACCACGAATGAAAGCGCTGATGTTGCTAATGAAACCACGAATGAAAGCGCTTCTGTTGCTAATGAAACCACGAATGAAAGCGCTTCTGTTGCTAATGAAACCACGAATGAAAGCGCTTCTGTTGCTAATGAAACCACGAATGAAAGCGGTGATGATGATATAACCAATCGAAAAAATAACCTATCGGAAAATAATATTTCAATACCAAAAAGCACAGAAGTCAATGATGTTAAAAACATCGATTATTTAGAAGAATCTTTAGAGAAAAATGGTATAATAAGTGAAATTGAACTTTTACCTCCAAGTAAAACTTCAGATTCTGTAAAACTGAAAAATCCCAATGAAGTATATTTGGAAATATACAAAGATGCTCGAACAAAAGCAAAAGAAGCAAAAAAAGTGGCGGTTCAAGCTTATTTAGACGCGAAAAGAATAAAATCATTATATTTGCTGAATGAAATTGAAAGTTCCGACGACGATGATATTGAAGCCTATTTAGAATAAGATTAAGCAATAAAATATTATATTTAAAAAAATATTTTGTATGCTAATTTTATAGAATGAATATTAAAGGATTAACAAAAACTCTTGGAAAATTAGCCCAAAACCATACTGTTTTATTTACTATTGTAGCGGCAGCAGCAGTTATTTATCTCATGCAGAATTATTCTAATGATAAAATGCTCGGAGGTCTTCAAGGTATGAAAGGTAGTGCTATTAATTCGGCTTCATCTGCACCAGTCGCGGCCCCAACTGGTGCCTCTGCTTCAATTGGAAATTGTGGAAATGGAACCAATTTTAAACCATCTGGTCCACTGGGACAAAACGAACAAAATGCTAGGGTAAATGGCATCAATACCAACCAGCGCGGTATGGCCCCTTCCTGCTCCGGAAAAGCAACCGTTGACCCAAGTCAACTTCTTCCAAAGGGTTCCAACAATGCATTTGCTGCTATGAACCCCGGTGCATCCAATGATATCAAAAATGTCAATCTTCTTAAATCCGGGTATCACATTGGTATTAACACCATTGGACAATCACTCAGAAATTCCAATCTTCAAATTCGCTCCGAACCGGCCAACCCTCAAATGAATGTTGGTCCGTGGAACCAAACTACTATGGGTCCTGACTTGAGTCGTCGCCCTCTTGAAATTGGCTGCAAGTAAATATATAATCATTAAAAATTTATTAATGATTATGTTCTTCATATAATATAGATGTTTAGAGATATAAGTATATCAGGATATGTTTTAGCCATTTTTGTAGTCGGTGTTGCACTTAAAATGTATTTGGAATCAGACGCATTTAATTTAAAATGTATCGTTTCAAATGTCGATGGTAACAAATATTGTGTGAGAGAAAGAGCAAAACTACAATTGGCTGCAGATTTATTAGCCAAAATTACTCAGAAACTCAAAAAATTAACGGCTTCTTTAGGAGAAAAGTACCCCAATAGAGAAAATGTAAAACGACTCGTTGAAAATTTCAATCCTCGAAAAGTCAAAGAAATTTTACCAACCAGTGAATATACCGCCTACTCCGAAAACAAAGGAGAAAAACTCGCGTTTTGCACAACTACCACCAAAACTGGTGACAAATTAATTGACGAAAACACATTAATGTTCGTAGGCATTCATGAAATAGCACATGTCATGACTAAAAGCATCGGTCATAACAAAGAATTTTGGGATAATTTCAAATTCATGTTGGAACATGCAGTTGAAATAAAATTGTATAATCCAATTGACTACAAGGAAAAACCTAAAAAATACTGCGGTATGCAAATAACGGATAACCCTTTTTATGATATGTAATTCAACTATACGTTGCTATAAATGAATACGGCTTATCTGTTATCAAAGGCATCTTTATATTCATATACTTGTTCTCTGTTTTACATAATAAAACACAATCTTCGTGATTACAACTCCAAAATAAAATAACATGGTCCATTGACATCTCATGAAATTCAAATATATCTTTCAAATCAATATTACCATCAATGTTAATATTGGATTTTTTTCCTAATTTATGGTCTCTCCAAAGATGCAATAACTCATCATAATTTTCCACATCAAAAGGTACTTTTATCGCCATATTACATGTTTTCTTTAACATTTCTTTTATTTTATAAAGTTGACTACCTTCATTCATGTAATATGTAAATATTATAAGTTATTTTTAAACACAACATTATTTTATGAAACATTATTTTATTGTATAGAAATGTTTAATTTATTAGATGAAGTATTTATAGTTCGATTGGATGAAACATCCACGATTTCATTTGAAAAACGACAACAATGGTTGCATTTACATAAATCAAATAGATAATTCCTTATATAATTTTTTTTCATATTTTTTATAATTGTAAACCACGTCATTCTCAACATTAACACGACCAACCGCCTTTAATACAAAATTATCTTTAATTTCAGGAAAGAAAGTATCACATTCGTATTCTTTGTCTATTTCCGTAGCATAAATAGTATCAATTAATTTACTATCCAATGATTCTTTATAAACTTGACTTCCCCCTATAATCCATACATTATCAAACTTATTCTTTTCACAATATGTTTTCGCCTCCTTCAATGATGGTAAAACTATAAGGTTATGTTTAGTTTTGGATAACTTGTAAAAATTCAAATCGGTTGCTTTTGTAGTTAAAACAATGTTTTCTCTTTTAGGCAAAGGTCTATTTTTAAACGGAAGACTTAACCAAGTATTTCTTCCCATTATAACCGCGTTGTTGCCTTTTCCTAACGTCAAATGCTTAAACATATTCATATCACCGCTTAATTCCCAAGGTAATTTATTTTTAAAACCAATTCCGCGATTTTTACAAAATGCAACTATTAATTTCATTTTATAATAAATAATATACCTTTTACTTATATACATGTCGCAAATATATAAAGTTAACCACATAGAAGGCGATGTCATTAAAAAAATATATGTGTTTGCAGGCAATGAAACTATTAATGACACAACATACCAGACATCCTCTGGTAAAAATATTTTTTCACCAGAAGAAAAAACTTCCATAGATGACAAAAAAATAGATATTGAAATAATTGGGGAAACTATGATTCATGGCGATGATACCATTAATATTGTGAAAAGGAAAATTGTACACTATTTGGGGCTGGATATATCAATTAAAGAATTGTATTTATTTGGTATCACAAAAGAAAAACCAAACCCGTCTGTTTTATATAAACAAATCACGCAGAATGAACGTTTGCCTTTAACATCTGAAAAAATGTGTCAAATCATGTTAAATATAGTTGAAAATGGATGCACAGATGTCGAGATTAATTCAACGTGTGTCAATTTATCTAAAAAATCCGATAACATATCTTATGAAGAATTTCTGCAAATAATTGATTGGGATGCTATCCAATCATATACGATACCCATCGGCGTTAAGCTCGTATCAGAAAAGAAAATACCTTTTGTGGCAAATCCATATAATTGTGAAATAATCGATAATTTTGTCAAGGAAAATATGCCTATGATTGTGACAACTCAAAATGCCAATTTATTATTTGAAGCTGGTGATTTATGTTTGAATAATATATTTTTTTGCACAGCCGAAGAAGTATTAACACATACATCGAGACATTTTAAATTAGAAGAGAATGATGTTTTGAATTTGTATTTTCCGTTATTGGCTACCATTGACAATATAACAACATTGGCGCAGTTAAACGACAAACGTCTATTACTTAAAGACAAAGAGGAAAAGCAAATTGGAGAGAAATTTGATAATTATAATAAACAAATTAATCTTTTTGACGATATTTATCGCAAAGGTAATTCTAAAAAACCATTGGAGTATCTCTTTAATACACCCGGTATTGCTGCCATATCTGTCATAATTCACCCCATTTACAACATAAAATTCCCTTTAGAAATTTTATTCAAGTTGATTCATTCCAGCAGAGAAATACCTATGATTAAATATAATCCTGGGAATAAAAAGGAAAATATTTATAGATTATTTACTAGCGATAATATTGCGACAAATGGTAAAAAAATACCTCATCTTTACATTATAAATAATCATAAAAAAACATTAATTATCAAATTAAGTAAAATTTTAGCTTTCCAAAAACGCGTTTCATTTTATATCAATGTTACGTATGAAGATGAAAATTACGATATAAACTGCTCTTTTTCAGAGAATGGTGACATTCATATTGATATGCCTATATTGCGACATGTTAAAGTGCCTCTCTCAATAGCTAAAATTGAGGAAATCATTCGCATTTCCATTAAAGAACCCATATTAGATAAAATAAGGGGTTATTTGGAACAAAGTGGATATACTTACATAACGTTCGATTCGTTAATGGATAGAAACATTGAAATACAAAATATATCTTGGGTATCGCAATTAAAATTATCTACTAAAATGAATTTGAAGAAATATGTTTCTTGTTTATCTACAATTTTTGATATTGTTGAAGGTGATTTATCCAAAACATCCGATGTTGTCCATATGAGATATAAACGTGTATCAAATTACAATCAAATGAATGCCGAAGAAACGTTTATTACAGAATTAAGAAAATTGGGCCATCCCATGGAAGAAGTTATAAAACAATTAAAAAACAACTTTAAAATATCCGAAAAGGATGCACTAATAAAATTTGCTTCATGGGTATCAAATGCCAAAACAGAAACAGATATATTCGAAAATAAAAAGGTTGTTATCAAGACAAATGTGGGGTTTCCAACAACAATTACACGTGATACGACAAATAATATTATAAGTATCAAAATGGATACAATTAATGATATTCACTATTTGCAATATATTCATATATATATTGATTCTTTATTGCGACTTTTTGTAGATAAAAAAAGTGTTTCAACCATAACTAAACAAATTGCTAAATTATGCAAAGGCAAAATTGATAATTTTGTTGATGATGAAGAAGACGTTGAAGCGAAAGTGGATAAAAATATTTTTGAAAGAAGTTCAGCATTGGTTGAAAAAAATAAATTAACATTTGACGACGATGAAGATGATGATGACGATTTTTTAGATGGTCTACTTGGTTTTGACTACGACGACGACGACGACGATGACGATGACGACGACGATGACGACGATGACGACGATGACGAAATATTATTTGGCGATGAAATTGACGATGAAGACGATGAGGTGGGTGAGGTGGGTGAGGTGGGTGAGGTGGGTGAGGTGGGTGAGGTGGGTGAGGGTACCGATTCAAGCAAAATTAGCACACCAAATGAAAAATATGATAGTGATGATGAAGGGAGCGAATTTAGTGCAGCAGATATTGATTTAACAGGACTTCCTATTAAAGGAGCTAAAAGTATATTTATGCAAAATAATACAATGAGACGGGGATTAACTTGGAAAGACCCGGATTTATTTATAAAAAAAGGCAAAGGTCGATATTCAACAGCATGTCCATCTCAATATAGTAAACACCCGATTGTATTGAATGATGATGAGAAAAAATATATTGATGAAAAAGACAAATCATATGGTGTAAAATCATACGATGAATCAATTACATATGGGAGCAAAGAAAAAAAATTCCATTATATATGTCCGCGATTTTGGTGTTTGAATGATGAAAATGGAAAACAAAGAAGTATTACGCTCAAGGAAATAAATGAAGGTAAATGTGGGGGTTGGGATGCATTGATTCCCCGAAATGCAAAAAAAATCCCCAAAGATAAAAAAATTTATGAATTTACGGACCAACGTTTTCATAGAGAAAGATACCAAATGGAAGATACGAAAAATATATTGGTTTATAAACCAATGTATCCTGGATTTCAACCAAAAACAAAACATCCAAATAATTTATGTATTCCGTGCTGTTTTGGCAGACCAACTGGATTATCAGAACAAGCACAAAAAGAAGGGTGGTCGGTCAATGAAAAGGGTAATAAATTATTTTTTAAAAAGGGCTCTCAAAAAGAAGTCAATAAAATTAAATTTCGGACCGGTGTTGGTGAAAAAATAGGATTATATAATGGGAAACACGGAAATGATTATATGTATACATCAACAGGTGAAGGTAAAGAAGGACCGGGTCCGGAATTTGAAAGAGATGCGACCGGTAATATCAAATTGGAAACTATTAAAGGAACGCCACAAACAAGAGATTTGCCTGCTGTAGTAAGAATAAAGACACATGGTGATTGCGACGAAAGTCCCAAGGAAGAAGAGGACGGGGAGGACGGAGAGGACGCGGGGGAAGAAGGTGTTGAAACATTATCAAAAATGGAAGAAACTCCCGCATGGGAACTTTTCCCTTTAAAAATGGGCCAACTAGGATATTTGCCAGAAGCCGTACAAAAGTTTTTTAACTACAATCAACGTCCGCCAAAAAATAATTCCACTCTTATGATACAAAAGAATAAACCAGTGTTTTTAAGAAAAGGTATGGAGAGAAATAAAAAACAATCTTTTCTTTCTTGTATTGCGGACATGTATGATTTTAAAATGGGGGTCGAAAATAATGAAAAAACACCAGTTAAAAAGCTAGAAAAAACGACAGACCAAAGTATAAAATGGATAAAAAATCTAATTGCAAATCATCTCACATTAGATAATTTTATAACGTTTCAAAATGGCACCTTAATAGACGTCTTTTATAAAGATGTCGATGTGAGTATAGTTGAACACAAAGATACAAAAATATTTAAATTATTAAAAAGAAAAAAAGAAGATTCTTATTTAAAAAAAATAATTGTTTCAATGAACAATTTCAAGGACTTTATAATAAGTGAGGACGCTGAAATAGATTACGAATATTTATGGGATATTATATGTACTCCAAAAAAGAATGGTGGTATTTTTGAAAAGGGTTTGAATCTGTTGATATTAAAAAGTACCGAAAACGATATCACAAATAAAATAGAAGTGATTTGTCCGACAAACCATTATGGTAATGAGCATTTTGATAATGACAGAGAAATATTAATTTTATACTCGAGATATGGTAAATATGAACCAATTTATAGATATTTACAAAAAACATCTGATAAAAAATATATTATTACAAAAACATTTCATCTTGCGAAAATAAATGAGCAAGCTCCTCAAATTGGGAGGATGATAAGTAAAATAAGGCGTAAACTTATTGAAGATTGTAAACCCCTTCCAAGTTCACATCAATATAGATTTAAAGAAAATATATCGGCCAAAAAAATAATGCATATTATTAGCAATATATCAATATATAGAGATAATATTGAATTTACACAAGTTTTAAATAAAAATACCAAAATAATTGGCGTTATTTTGGAAGTAAAAGGCGATTCAATATATATTCCGACTTTACCATCTCCCGTAAACACGAATCTCCCTTTTATTCTTATGGAAGAACCTGGTTTTATTAAATCTTTTGATGATACTTTGAAGAACTTGCAAACGTTATATAAAATCAGTAAAAATAAAATCCCATGTAAACCACTTATGAAGATAGTTGAAAATGAAGTTGTTGTTGGTATTGTAACAGAAACTAACCAATTTATACCTGTACATGTAGAACCAAACAACTCAGAAGGGAATGTTGATTCTAACAATTTGAAAATAATAAGAATGAATTCTGGCATTAAAAATTATCTTGCGATAGATAATGAAATAAGGGATTTTGACGAAATAGATAGGGAACGAATTACTGCCGTGAACAATATAAGATTAGAGAGTCAGCTTTACAATTCTTTTAGAAACGTACTCAGAATCATTGTTCATTCGATGGATAATAAAGAAGAGCATATACAATCATTTCTAAATATATTAGAGGATATAACAATAATTTATAATGACAAAATCAGACAAATTATTGAAATGTGTAAGACAATTATGACGAAATACGTGCAATTCAGTGATTATAAAATACGACCGCATGTTTTGGTGAATAAGATTTTTAAGTGTATACAATCGGAGGGAGAGAGAGACGAGGATAAATGTAATGAAAATTCTCCTCCATGCTTTTACACTAAAAACGAAGGTATATGTAAATTACAGATACCGAGTAGAAACCTGATTAGTGGTTCAAATAATGAAAAAATATATTATAGCAAATTGGCAGATGAACTTATAAAATTTCGAAAAATAAGAATGTTTATATTTAACCCGCAGACATTTTTGACGTTTCAACACACCTCTTATAATTTGAAAGAGAATGAAATCATTTTATTGGAGGAATTATTGTATGGTGAATATTTTGAAGATATTATATTACAGAAGAAAAATCCTTATATTTTAACAAAAAATATATATGACACATCGAACCCATCAAAAACCATTCCGTATAAAGACGAGTTTGTCCTTAATAACTTTTTTAAAACAACATCCGTTAACCCATGCTTGGTTGAAAAATCTGAAATTAAATTAAAATGGAACACTTACTTGGAAAAAAATAATATAGACGATGCTGGTTTTGAATTTATAGAATTTAAACATACAATTAATTGTACATGGGAGTTGATAGTATTGGTGTTAAATGATTTCAATATTAAAATATCCGCCTCAGAATTGAGAGTTGTTCTAATTCAATTATATTCACAAAATTTGAAGAAATATGGTGAACAAATAAAAGATATATGGAAAAAGGAAGGTAAACCATTTGTTGTTCACAATTTACAAAATGATATACAAGGTACAATAGATTTAACTAGTTATTATTTGACCACATTTGACCTGTTTTTATTATTTACACATTATAATTGCCCTGTAGTTTTAGTATCAAGAAATAATATTCCCCCGGACCATAAAAAATTTATCTCATTTGCAAATGCAAATGAATCCGAATCCAGCTATGTTATGTTGGGCGGTGTTTGGAATATTAAAAAGCAGGAAGTGCCACCTAGATATGGTTTATTTAAAAAACTTGGCACAATAAAGATTGACCCAACTTATTTTGGAGAGAAATGGCAAACAATTACATCTAATCATATCAAAACAATAGAAGGATTTTATGATTATGCACAAAACCCAGCCCCTAAAAAAATACCGAAATTAAAATTAAAAGGTAGAAAACTGGGAAAAATGAAATTAAAAGGATTGAAAAAATAGTTTATAACATAGTTATACGTTTAAATAGTCCAATACGCTTAAAATAACTTTTTCTTGGGGAGACAATTTTTGGAAAATCATTGTTTCGTCAAATTTGAATTGTATCAGTCTATTTCTATTATTTTTACATATAATATGAATTTGGTCGTTTACAACCTTCATATCGCATAATATTCCACCATTGGTTAGATAAATATTTTTTGGGTCTTTTAATGGTATCCAGCGGATATAAAACCCGTATTGTAAATCTGACATATCTGTGCAGTATCTATATTCGCTGAGCTTTTTATGGAATTTTTTTAATACGCTTCTCTCCAATTGTAATCGTTGGAGTACATTATTTTTATGTTCTTTGATTTTACAGGTTGTTAAATTCATAATGGAAGCATTTGAATCATTTTCCAGAGAATGCAATAAATCATTAATGTCGTCCATTATTTATAATGGGCGATTATTTTTATACATATTTTGCAATATAAATTGATTTTGTATTTATAAATTATATAAATACAAAAAATGCCGAATTTCATCTTGGTAGATGGGAGTTACTTTTGCTTTTACAGATATTATGCCATTCATCAATGGTTTAAATTGTCTAAATCCGATGAAACACTTGAAAATCCCGTTGAAAACAATGACTTTATTGAGAAATTTGAAAAAACGTTTATTCTGAAATTTCAAGAAATTGCTGGGAAATTGGATATCGAAAACCCAATTGTTATTGTAGGCAAAGATTGTCGTCGCAAAGATATATGGAGAAATGAGCTTTTCCCTGCATACAAATCCAACAGAGCAAACGAAAATTTCAAGGGTGGTCCAGTCTTCAAAAAAGTATGGGATGAAAAAATGTTCACAAATGCCGGGGCGAAATTAATACTTTCACATCCCATACTTGAAGCCGATGACTGCATTGCCATTATGACAAAACATATTGTAAACATGTATGAAGATGCTAACATTTGGATTATTACAAGTGATATGGATTACCTACAATTGGCATCCGAACATGTGAAATTATACAATCTTAAATTTCAAAATTTAATGGACAGCAAAAATTGTTTTAAAAACGCGGAAAAAGACTTATTTTGCAAGATAGTGTCGGGCGATAAAAGTGATGCCATACCTTCGGTATTTAAAAAATGCGGGATTAAAACTGCCGAAAAGTATTGGAACAATAGAGAGTTATTCGAGAAAAAACTGAGTGAGAATGAAGAAGCTCAAAAACAATACCAATTAAACAGAAAATTAATTGATTTTAAGGAAATTCCAAGAGAACTTGTTCAAGAATTTTTAGCGTTGTATGGGATAATTTTTAGATAAACACATTTTCAATGATAATTGTTGTAAATCGCATTCATGTATGTTATTATTATTTGAATCCAAACATACCTTGAGGTTTGTATAATATTTTTCACATGGTTTTAAAATAACAATGTTTTTGTTTTTTTCATTTCGTATTTTATTGTCAAGTATATAAATTTGTCGCTTCATCTTGGAAAATATAATACAATACTTTTAAATACTATTATAAAAAATCATATATTGGGATATCCTCTACCAAATACTCTCTCGTTATAATTTTGCTAAGCATTTTTTCCATATTTCTCCGTTTTTCTATGACCATATACGCATGTATACCATGAAAAAATTTAAATTCGTTAATGATATCGGTTATTTTATTACTGGGACACCAGTTATTTTTACATAAAATATTATCACAACACCAGCATTGTTTTTCCGATAATGTCGCCATTTTATCCTTCCAAAATGCACCAAGTCCTGAAAACATATCCATGTATACCTTTATGATGTCTTTATTATTACAAGAAACGCGTGGGGGCAAGAATGGATAATTTCTATTTTTAACATCGAGTGTTATTAAAATTTCTTCATTTTCCAAATTACTAAGAATAACATAAATTACGTCTTCTTCTCCGAAATATGTCCAACCATCTGGCCATGTTTCACTCTCTTTTGTAATTCTGTGTCGCATTATGTAAACAATTAATAATATATTTTTAAGTTAAAATATTCAATAATGTAGTGCGGTCGAAAAAAACGGCTAATTTGAGAAAAGGTGGTTTCATAGATTTCGAGGTCATTTTTCTGCACTTTTTAACCACTTTTTTGCGTTTTACTAGAACCTTGTAGGTATTTCAAACATAAATATTTGAAAAAGATGTAGGTAGCTGAAAAAAAGGCACTAAAAAAAGTGATCTCACGTTTTGAATACCTTAAAGTTGAAAAAATATGAGTTTGGACATTTCAAAAATGTCCAAATAGGGAATTTGTCCGATTTTACGAAGTCATTTTTCTGCATGTTTTTTGCGTTTTACTAGAACCTTGTAGGTAATTCAAGTAAAACAAGGAAAAAAACATGTAGGGGCCTTATGCAGTGCTGAAAAAAAGGCACTAAAACCGACAAAAAAAACAAGCAAAAAAAGCTATTTAGGAACTTTTTATGTTATCCATTTATAATGGAAATAAAGTTCCAAAAAAGTTCCAAAAAATTTTACTGCAAAAAGTGTGACTATACTTCTAAGCGAAAAAGTCAATGGATTCGTCATTTGTCCACTACAAAACATAAAATGGATAACATGGATAACCCTATGGATAACCCAAAAAGTTCCAGACGCAAGTTCCTGTGCATTTGTGGCAAGCAATATAAGTATAATACAGGCCTCAGTAAGCATCGAAAAAAGTGCCTAGAAGCGATGGGAGGGTCTATTTTACAAAATATTAAGATATCTACTACACCTTCTAGTGAAAACACCCAAATTTCAGCAGAAATGTTAAATAAATTGGTTGAGCAAAATAATACTTTGATGGAAAAAGTTATTGAGCTATCAAAAGATAGACAAGTTATAAATTATCAAAATTGTGGAAACAAGAAAATGACTATAAACGTATTCCTGAATCAAGAATGTAAGAATGCGATGAATTTAAAGGATTTCGTGCAAAATGTGAAAATTTCATTGGAAGACCTGAATTACACAAAAGAACACGGATATATCAAAGGTATTAGTAACATTTTTGCCAAACATTTACAGGATTTAGACCCCAAAGAAAGACCTATTCATTGTAGCGATTCAAAAAGATTGCAATTTTATGTCAAAGAGGAGGATAAATGGAATAAAGATAAATCCAACGCCAAAATTGATAAAACAATCGAAGACATCACTATCAAACAAATCAAAAGAATTAAAGAATGGGAATCAAAAAATCCCAATTATTTAACAGACGATAAATTACTTCAAGAATGGCATCGCATGATACAACAAATAACAGGAAGTGGTGATGAAGGAGAAAGAGAGAAAAACAAAGAACAAATTAAAAAATCCATTGGGAATACCATAGAAATTAAAGATGCTATGATAATCGAAGATTAGTATTTAAAATGCACCTCCAAAGGATGAAAATCCTTCGTTTGCGGCAATTGGTTCTTGTACCATTGGCGGTGCCTCTGGTGCATATATGTTTTGTTGGTCCGCTATAGATGGACTTTGATGTACAGGTGGTTGTGGTGCCGCCATGTTAGAATGAGTTCCGATGTAATCTGCTCTGCTTACTTGATGTGTCGGCATACCACTATTGGAAATAGGCTGTGAAACGCTTACTCTTGGTTGTTTTTCTTCATTTTGCGGAGGACTTCCATCCCAAGTATCAAATGCGCGGTTCATAACAGCGGCTAATTTTTTGTGCATTTTATTATCTTTACAATGCAGAGATATCAAAAGGAAAACCACGATAATACTTGTAAGATGAATATCTTCCATTGCTGTACCACTGAAAGTTGGAATAGCCGTTATTATTCTGTGTACCATGAATAACCCAACTATTGTTAATACCGATTGTCCCAGAATTTCTGCTAAAAGGGCCATTGTACCATTGGATTCATCGTAATCAGTAAACATTGTATCAGAAGCTTTTTGTAAACACGTGATAGGTATTATTGCGAGCATTGTATATTGAATAAGATTTGTAATAGTAGTTTTAGTTTCGTCATCATATCTGAAAATATGTTTCATAGCCTCATTACCATTTGTCTGTACAACATCTTTTGCGTCCATATGAATTATAAAAAGAAATTAAAAAAATATATGTATAATAAATTTATGTATAAGAAATTTTCAAGACATTTTTACACGTATTCCAAAAATATTCACGAAGAGAGACAATATTTACAACTTATTTCTGATATTATTGACAAAGACGATGCTAAAATTGGAAGGAATGGTTTGGTTTATAATAAAATAGGGACTTCGATGCGTTTTTCATTGGAAAACCACGTTATGCCTTTGATTACAACAAAAAAAGTGGCATGGCAAACATGCCTAAAGGAATTGCTCTGGTTTATTAATGGCGAAACAGACAACGGCATTCTTCAAAATCAAAATGTGAAAATCTGGAATGATAATGCCACAAGGGATTTTTTAGATTCTAGAAAGCTATTTCATTTAAATGAAAATGATTTAGGACCTGTATATGGTCATCAATGGCGTTTCTATAATGCTAAATATGAAACGTCCAATCACGATTACCAAAATCAAGGCGTTGACCAACTTCAAAATGTAATCGATATTTTGAAAAACAAAAATGAAAGACATTCTAGAAGAATAATTATGTCCGCCTGGAACCCGCAACAAATTGATGAAATGGCGCTCCCACCATGTCATGTTTTATCGCAATTTTGCGTGAATGACAAAAATGAATTATCATGTATTCTATATCAAAGAAGCGGTGACATGGGTCTAGGTATACCTTTTAATATCGCATCTTATAGTTTTTTAACTCATCTTTTAGCAAGACATTGTGGTTTAAATGCCAAGGAATTTGTACATTTCATAGGTGATGCTCATATTTATAACAATCATATTCCTGCTTTAAAAGAGCAAATAACAAGAAAACCCTTTAATTTCCCCTCATTGGATATTGGAAATGTTTACGAAAATATAGAAGAGTATAAATTGACAGATTTCACAATTAAGGATTATAAATCACACAAAAAAATAAATATGGATATGAGTGCATGATGCGTTATTTTTTTTTTAAAAATATGTAATATTAAATTATAATGAGCAATTTTATTCAACAACAACATCCGCCAGAATTACAAGGTAATTCTACACAACAATTATGGCAAATAATTAAATTTCACGAAACAAGACTAAATCAATTATTCGCATATCTTAAGAAAAATGAAAAATCATTTCAAAACGATAATTCTAGTTTGTTTGAGACTTTAGGTAAAAGATTAGAAAGCTTGGAAAAGAAAGTTGGGTCACTAGAAAATGAAAACGCAATTCTTAAAGCCAAAGCAGTTAATTCCGTATCATTAAATATTTCAGAATAATAAAATTGATTATATTAAATATAATTATAATCAATGAAAAAAACACCATGAAAATTGTTATTAATGACCCCAAAAAGGTTTCTATATTTGCTACTATTTTTAGGCGATTAAAAGACGTCGCGCAAGATGTTAATATCGACGTCTATCCGGATAAAATGTATATTCAAGGGATGGATGATGCTAGAGTTTGTTTGTTTGAAATGCTTCTTCAAGGCGATTGGTTTGCCGAGTTTGAAGTTAATAAACAAGAAGTATTGGGGATAAGGTGCGAAATCATGTTCAAAATGATAGGTTGTTTGGAAGATGGTCAGAAAATTATTATGCACATGAAAGATGGTGCTGACAATTTATCTATTGATTTTGATGCTTTATCTGCAGATGAAAAAACAATTAAAAAAAGTTTCGAAGTTCCGCTAATTGATATGGATTCAGAACACCTTGAAGTACCGCCAACAGAATATCAGGCGGATATCGTAATTAAATCACGACAATTTTCCGATTTGGTAACACAACTAGCCATTTTTGGGGATGAAATTACCATTAATTGTAATTCAGATACAATTGATTTAACATCTAAGGGAGAATATGGTAAAATGACAGCTTCAATTGAGGATGATGATATTATAGAATACGCCCTTGAAGAGGATGCGTTAATCGAACTATCCTGTGGAATGAGATATATTGTCCAAGTATGTGCTTTTGAAAAAATAAGCAAAAACATCTATGTCCATTGTAGCGACGATAAGCCTGTTAATTTACATTACTCATTGGATGAAAAGGATAGTTCTGAAAGTAAGAATTATGTGAGATTCTTTGTTGCGCCAAAAATATGCGACAATTAAATTATCTGCTAAAATGACCATTATTCGACTTAAATTTTAATATTTTCCTGCATTTTTTCTGTGTTTGGTATTGAATAGTGTTATTTAAATATTTATGTTCTATATTTACACTGAGTAAATCGCAAATTAAAAGCAAAAAAGAATCGCATATCGATGTTAAATGACCATTTTTAATTCCATTGATATTATAGCTTTTAACGGCCTCGAAATGTTCTTTTTTTTCTTGGTCTTTTAATTTATTTCCTTGCCATAACACGTGTACCAATTTATTTTTTTCTTTCAATTTTTGAATAAATATAACATTATTTTTATGCATTGTATTTATACCCAAAATCCTAGCATCTTCACCATTCAATGAGGCCAATATGCTGTCCCAAAAACAAGTCATGTGTGATTTATGCATTTATATTATTTTTTAAGAATAAAATAAATGCATTTATATATTTTCCATACTAAAACTTAATATACAAATATACAAAAATGGTGCTATTTCCATATCAACTTTAGCTATAAATAATCCTATAATCGCTTTTTAGTAGCGTCGATTGTTTTTGACAATTTCATAATTATTATTTCTTTAAAACGAATCAAAAAGAAAAAACAAAAAATGCAATAATTAGCAGATTTATTACGCTTGTTTTTGTTGAAAATTTTTTTTAACAATATTCAACATTTATTTATTAATACTTATTTTGTAGTCTGTGATTATTATAAATATAAATTGGCTAATTTATCAACATAACATAAAACCATCGATTGTCATTATATACGGAAAAAATAAAGAAATCATTTCTTTATTTTTAATAAGCACAATGAATTATTTTTTGGCAATATTTATATTTTGTATGGTTTTATTTTTATATTTGCACATTTATTATCATTTAAAGACGAGTAGTGATTTGGAGGTATATACAATTGAACAACCTTCAAAAAATAAACTTGAAGAAATTTGTGATTTGCGCCAACCGGTTGTTTTCGATTTTTTGAACGATAGACTATTAAAAAGTTGTAATTTAGAAACTATAGACGATAATTATGGCGCATTTGATATTAAGCTTAGAGATATAAAACAAGTAGACGCAAATAGCGAATTATATTTACCTTTTCTTTTTAAAGAAACCATAAAATTATTTCAGAAAGACACTGAATCTAAATACATAACCGAAAACAACAAAGAGTTTTTACAAGAAACTGGTTTAATTAAAAATTTTAAATACAATGATTCTTTTTTACGCCCTTCAATGGTTGCCAAATGTAAATATGATATTTGGTCTGGTTCAATTAAAAGTCAAACACCATTGAGGTATAATTTGGAATATCGCACATTTATTTATTTAACCTCTGGTAAAGCAAAAATAAAATTAATACCACCGCATAGTGGAAAATATTTGAATGTTGAAAAAGATTATGACAATTTTGAATTTATGTCTTTATTAAATCCATGGAATGTCCAAGAAGAATATAAAGCTGAATTTGATAAAGTTAAAGTTTTGGATTTGGATGTTAACAAAGGTGAAATAATATTTATACCAGCCTATTGGTGGTATTCAATTGAATACGAACAATTATCGTCTATTTGTGTTTTCAAATATCACACTTATATGAGTTTTATATCCATTTTGCCCGAAATCATAATGTCATTATTACAAAAACAAAATATTAAACGGGAAATAGCTAATAAAATAAATACAAATATTGTAGAAACAACAATAAATGACAAAACTGATTTAAAAAAAAATGAATAATTATAAACATAATGTCGAATATAAAATTCTTGGAATACATTTGGTTTGATGTAGATAATAATTATCGTTCAAAAACGAAAACTTATGCACATGACTACAAAAACAAATTCGATTTGACATGTGTTCCGGAATGGAATTATGATGGTAGTTCCACTGGTCAGGCTGATAGTAACGATAGTGAAGTAGTTATAAAACCTGTTTACATGGCCCGCAACACATTTAGAATACATAAATCACGTCATGATTCATGGTTTGTGTTGTGTGACACTTGGTTGCCTAATGGAGACCCTCATCCTACAAATACACGATTTGCCGCTAAAAAAATATTTGATAATGAACTTGTAAAAAAAGAAGAGACATATTTCGGATTTGAACAAGAGTTTTTTGCTTTATGTCATTCGCAAAATATTGAAAACAAAACGTCAATTGAATGTTATTGTCAAGTGGGTTATAAGAAGGTTTTTCATAGACAATTTATTGAAGAATCTTTATCACACCTAGTAGATGCAGGATTAAATATTACAGGTTTCAATAATGAAGTAGCACCGGAACAATTTGAATTTCAGGTTTTAGGAGAAGGTATTGAAGCCGCCGACCAACTACATGTATTGAGATATATTTTAATAAGATGTAGTGAAAAATATGAGTTGAAAGTTGAATTACATCCTAAATTATTTGCAGATATGAACGGCTCTGGTTGTCATACCAATTATAGTACAAAAACAATGCGTGAAGAAGGGGGTATAGATGCAATATATAAAGCAATTGACAAATTGAAAGAAAAACATGATGACCATATTAAGGTATATGGTAAGCATAATGAGCTGCGTTTGACCGGGAAACATGAAACATCAAGTATAACAGAGTTTACTTTTGGAGTTGCCGATAGAGGAGCATCTGTAAGGATTCCACATTCTACTGAGAGTGATGGTAAAGGTTATTTTGAAGATAGAAGACCCGCTAGTAATATTGACCCATATGTTGTATCGTCAAAAATCGCCGAGACAACTCTTTTATAATTATATTTAGTGTAATAAATTGAAATAATGACTATATTTATAAATTTAATATATAAACATGTCTTTTAAGCTTCAAGTAAGCGACCGAAATTATACAGAATATTCGATTATAAATGTCAAATCCGATGAAACAATACCGGATATCAACCCAATTAAATATAAGTTGTTTAATCAAGATATATTTAATTACGATAAAACTACGGAAACATTAGTTCTTGAACATTCAACTATGCGCTCGATGAAGAATATACCAGGTGTTTTGGTACTTGAAGGTAACAAACGTTATGGAAGACATAAAAACAAATTCTTATATAAATGCATACCAGATGATAGACAATTTCCAATATTTATGGCGCCTTATGCCATCAAGATTGGATTCAACAAAAGATTGTTCAATAAATATGTAGTGTTTAAGTTTCTTCATTGGAACGATAAACATCCTCGTGCCACAATCGTGCAAATTATGGGCAATGTAACGGAATTGGTTAATTTCTATGAGTATCAGCTTTATTGTAAAAGTTTATATACTTCGATTCAAAATTTTCACAAGAAAACCATGAGAGCATTAAAGGAGAAATCAGAAGATGAATATATTGAATACATGTATAAAACATATACAATTCAAGATAGACGCCAATGTAATATCATTTCAATTGACCCAGAAAAAAGTAAGGATTTTGATGACGCTTTTAGTATTAAAGAAATGCCCAACAACGCATTTTGTCTGAGTGTGTATATTTCCAATGTCTCCTTCTGGTTGGATGCGATGGATTTGTGGGATTCGTTTTCTCAACGCATTTCCACCATTTACTTACCAGACAGGAAGCGTCCAATGTTACCACCTATTTTATCAGATACTTTGTGTAGTTTGCAGGAAAATAGAATCAGATTCGCGTTTACATTGGATATTATAGTAAATAAAAAAACGTTTCAAATTGAAGACCATTCATTTTGCAATAGCTGCATTTGTGTTAAAAGTAATCTTAGATATGATACACCTGAACAAGAAAACAATCAATTATATATCAAGGCTTTTAGTTATATAAAATCAATGAATAGTGTCAATAAATATGTGGATTCAATTGACACCTCTCACGATTTGGTTGCTTATATAATGATATTAATGAATTATTTATCTGCTAAATATTTATCGACGCAAAAAAAAGGAATATATAGGTCTGCGAAATGTAATACGGATTTTACAGCGCCCGAAAATGTACCTGGAAAGATTCAAAAATTCTTAAAAATGTGGAATAGTTTCGGTGGACAATATGTCAACTATGAGAACAAGGAATCTCACGATATGCTCGAATTGGATGCTTATGTTCACATAACATCGCCGATTAGACGACTTGTTGATTTGCTTAATATTATGGCAATTCAAGATAGTCTGGGGTTAATGAAATTGAAAGATTGTCGTTTGGAATTTTATAATAAATGGACCGATGATTTAGAATATATTAATACGACTATGCGTTCAATTAGAAAGGTGCAAAATGATTGTAGTTTATTGTGTTTATGTGCTAACAATGCAGATATTTTACAAAGAGAGCATAGTGGATTTATTTTCGATAAAATCGTTCGCAACGGATTATATCAATATATGGTTTACTTTTCAGAATTTAAAATGGTAAATAGATTTACTTCAAAACATGACAAAGAAAATCTATCGAAACAAAAATTCAAATTATTTGTATTTACTGATGAAATACAGCTAAAACAAAAAATAAGAATTGAGTTGGTTTTATAATGTTTCGCTGAGCAATGCAGTAGAATTTGGATTTTCAGTTGTTATTCCACTAATTGTTGGTGAATTTAGATTTATAGTTGAAGAACCGGTGATAATAATACCGCGTGTATTTCCACCTCTAGCAGAATTTGCATCATTGTTACTATTTAAACCAACGGATGTTCCTTTGCTTTTAACGTTAGAAATTGTGACCCCTCTTGCTTCTATATTAGTTCCTGCGGATATAAAAAATCCAATGTTTCCTTTCATTGAATGTCCCATACTATCGCCACCTTTTACAAAATAATAATTTGAATCATTCATAACATTAGTTAATATTTTTGTCGTATCTTCTGACCAATTAACAATTGGTTGTGAAATATTCGTGGTTCCAAAAGTGCCATTACCGGCATTTTTTGCTTTTGCAATGAATAATTGCGCATCTGCTAATAATTTTTTACTGATATCGGTTGTGTATTTTTCTGCGGCATCTTTAACAAAGTTTATATTTAACACATCGCCAAATGGACCGACTTGTCTATTTCCGCCATAAGCTCCTCCGACATCAGGTGGCGCACTAATTGCTATAATTTCTACCGGACGTGATATGATGTTTGAAATATTTACATTTTGCAGATAAATATATTGATTACCAACAGCTGTGGCAGGTCGCGTTGTAATAAAATCATTTACTACTACACCATTAACATTTAATAGTAAACCATATACATTACCATCATATCCATCGGTGGATTGTTGATTTCCGAAAAGAGGTGACAATGGAATATTTCCTAACATTACAGCATATCTTGCTTCATCTAAGGCGGTTTGTAATGCGGTGAGAATTTGACTACCTGTTTTTCCGTTATGTTTAATTCCAGCAACATCTTTTAAAAAAGGTCGAATAAATCTCGCTTGAGAATAAGATGATAATACTTTAACATCTAAATTAGTATTTCTTATAGTAATATTATCAAGTATGCTATGGGAGGCACCATTTAAAGCTATGCCAGCAACTTCAAAGTTTTCAACAATCAAATTTTGTAATATTACAGACTTCCCTTGTAAATTACCATGTATTCCATGATGAGATGATAAACCCAGGGTACCATTTTTAATAAGAACATTTGTACCTGGATTATATGTATCATTTGTCGAAAACCCTTCAACAACAGGACCTTGAGAAGGAATAAATGGAGCACTACCTAATTCTATATTGGCATAAAAACGTTGTTGTAAATTATGAAGTATAGATTGCTCTATTTTTTTACCATTTAAATCCAAAATAACACCATTTGTTTCAATAGTTATGGCTGCAAAAAAACCCAAATGATAAGCACCACCCGCTCCTGCTGGATATTGACCAGTTGGACCCATTTGTGATGGAAGAGGCATAAAATCATTGTTTGCATTGGGTTCAAATGTGATATTTTCTCTAAGAATATAAATACCCGGTTTTGTAATTCTAACCGTTCCATGGCTAAAATGTTTTTGTTTTAAATTAATACAAGCGTAGTTTGTATTTCTATTGAAAACATAATCTTCTTCTATGTTCAAATGATAAAATTTCTCAAATGTTTTTACTAAATTAATTTGAGTAGAAGTAAGTAAAACATCACTGGGGAATGAAAAATTTGGTAAATTATATAAACCCTTTGGTTTATTTGGTATTTTAGACTTCCTTTTATTACCGGAACCTCTTGCCCAACATCCTTTTACTCTTCTATTTTTGCCATTCATTATATATTAACTAAATAAAATTATAAATATTTTATAAATAAAGAGATTGGTTTGTTACAATAGACTTTAATGTGATATTGGGAATTTCTTTTGTTTTTTCCAAAAGTGTCATGTTAGATTGAATTTCTGCTATTTTCGCCAGCTCATTTGTCACATTATTTATTTTCATAAGAGCTTTTACAAATTCCCCTCTGGAAATATTATAATAAATGGCTTCGTCAAATATTTTATAACAATCCTCTTCATTTTCTGTTGTACACCATTTGTATACCAATTCGCACATGTTAAAATGTATATTATATTCTTGTGTAAAAGAGGTTTGATTATATGATTCAATGTCGTAATATTTATTATAGGCTGTCTTTATTTTTTTAACAATTGATACAACTTTGTTCGGAGCGTTTATGTATTCGGCTTTAACAATATTATTTTCTCCTTTCACAGAAACCTGCGTAAAGATACTTAAAACCGATGCTAATTCAGGTACGTTCAAATCGTCAAACAATTTGTTTTGTAATATATCTGCCATGGCCAAGCAATGCATTTCTTGTATATTAGCAGCTATTAATCCTTTTTCTGTAAGAGCATTACCCCCGATAAAATCATTTTTTTCAAGAATTTGCGTATATTGAGCTATTTCATTTGAAATATAATTATCATTGTCATTTTTATCTCTTTCTAATTTTTCCAATATCCTCCCCATTCCCAATATTGTTTCATAAACACCAAAATCATCTTTGAAGAATTTACTTTTCTCTTCCAAATGCCTTTTTTCTCTTATAAGTTGCTTCCTTTTTTTACTGGTGGTATTATTTACCATCATGTTAATTTCATTATATCTCTTTAGTTCGATGATTGGTGTTCTTAAAGGGTTTAATTTTTTGATTTCCATAATACCTTCGATATGCGAAATGTCATCTAAAATAACACAACGTTTTTTGTCAATATCCTTTGAGAGAAGACTTTCTTTCATAAAATCTTCTGTTTTATACCCTTCAATGGAGAGAAGTCTTAATATTAGATTAAAATTAATTTTGAATGTTGAAACAAATGGTTGTGCTTTACCCTCTAATAAACGTCTATATGTTACAATATCTGGAACAGCGTTTTTTATGTCAAACAAATTAAATAAATGCCACACGCGTCCTATGTTTTGACTTGTATCGTCACCACCTTTCCTGCGACCAGCTCTACCAGATTGTTGTGAGCATTCGTGTGGCTCAAGAAATCGAAATTTTGAACCATTGAATTTTTGCAATGCTGTAAATATTACTGATTGAGCAGGCATATCAACTCCTACTGCAAATGTTTCGGTTGCAATCAATAATTTAATATATTTTTTTTCAAATAAATGTTCTACCATTTCTTTGAATATTTGAATCATTCCCGCGTGATGAATGGCGATTCCTTTTTCTAAACATTTGATTAATCTTTTGAATTCTGGAAGATTAATATATTCCTTGTAGTTTGATACCTTTCTCATTAACATTTGCTTGCACTCATTCTCAATAATAGATGGGATTTTAGAACCTTCTTCATGGAGAGATATATTGATTTTTTGGGCTATTAGTTCAACTTGTTTTCTTGAATACACAAAGCAAATAGCTGGCAAATATTTTTTTGTTTTGAGATATTTTATTAATTGGTTCAATACATAAAATTTATCAATATATAGTTTTTTATCTCTCATAAATTTTAACATTTTGGTAATATTGTAATATGCCCCATCTTGAAAAGATACTCCTGGTTTTTTCATCAATACATTTTTTTCGCGCATTGATTCGAATTTGGTTCTAGTATCTTGAGGCAATTTGTCCAAAAAAGACTCTGGACATGTAACAAACGCATAATGATGCTGTGGAATTACCCTTTCTATTGTTGGACACAACCACACTTCTTTTTTTTTCTGTTGTTCAATCCATTCTGCGAGAATCCGTGGTTTGTCTATCGTTGCCGATAAACCGAGAATTTGAACACTTTCGGGAAGCATCATAATAGATTCGTGCCATACAGGACCTCTGTTTTTGTCCATGATATAGTGGATTTCATCAAATACTACGCACCCGAGTTCTGAAGGATTAATATCAATGTCTAATGAAATAGGCATATCGGTTTCGTTGCTTTTTTTGTTTTCCAACCATTTCTTTTTAAACAATGTATTTCTTAAAATTTCCGTCGTCGCAAACACACATTGAGCGTCTGGATTCATAGTAGTATCCCCGGTTATAATACCAAACGTAATGTTAGGATATTTTTTTTGAAACGTATTGTATTTTTGATTTGTCAACGCTTTAATAGGAGTTGTATAAATGATTTTCTTACCCATATCAGTAAAATATTTAATTGCAAAGTCCGCTGCCAGAGTTTTACCATTTCCTGTATGCGCAGTAATAATCGCATGTTTTCCTTGTAAAATAGCATCTATTGCAAATTTTTGGAAATCAGATAAAGGAAAAGGCCATCTTGCAAATATTTTTAAAAGTTCTTCTGTGTTATTTTCGAATGTTCCGTGACAAGTTTTCATTGTTATATGAAATCAAATAAAAAATTTTATATTATTTTCAATTTATATTCCCAATACTCAAAGTGTATAAGCATTTTCTTCCCAACTTTTGTAAATTTCTTTGGGAAATGTTTTAATCTGAATCCACTCGAGTTTTCCTTCTGATGTATATTGAACAAACCATGCTTCAAAATCTTCATCGCCGAAATTAATAAGCATACCTTTTGTCTCTGTCCCCCAATCAGAATAGGTATATCTTTGGTGCATGTATCTGAGAAGTTGCTGATGTTCGCCGTCTCCAAGAGATTTAGTTTGTTTTAACTCTATAATCATCTTTTCACTGGGAATTAGCAAATCTTCCCTTCCTCTGATATCGTGCGGAAGTTGAATAATTTCACCTGAAATAGTTTTCACTTTATAAATAACAGCTGTTTCTTGATGTACAAAATAACCTTGTTTGCGTAGTTCATGTTCTAGTAATGCTTGATAATGATGTTCTTTTCCACCATATTCGAATGTTTGAAAGACTTGGACAGCAATTTCACCTATTACCATGGGCGTTGTTATTATTTGTCCTTGCCATCTACTAAGTTTTTTATTTTTTTTATCAAGTTTTGTCTGTTTTTTAACCGCAGCGTTTTGTTTCGTCTCTTCTGTT
>Ga0233439_10001441_pt1 | contig 30381 bp, 26 predicted proteins | sample SI_123_September_6_FD_182713 | JGI IMG/M metagenome (GOLD analysis project Ga0233439, IMG submission 182713) | Seawater microbial communities from Saanich Inlet, British Columbia, Canada - SI_123_September2016_100_MG | ecosystem: Environmental > Aquatic > Marine > Inlet | place: Canada: British... | reverse complement strand
TGCTCGATCCGGTAAGCATAACATCCATTTGGGTGGTACAAAGGAGCCAGAGTAACTTTGTAATTATCTCCTTCAATCACATCACTAGGCTTAACATCATAATAAGAAAGAGCGGCCCCGAACAAATCGGTTTTGACCGGAAAACAAGGGGGTGTCATCTGCTGGTTTAAAATTTCTTCAATGGTTGAAGGTAAGCTGGTTCCCCCAAAAATCCGAAACTCGTTACCGGGAACAAAAAAAGGTGCAAAAAAGGGAAAACCTTGTATATGGTCCCAATGAACATGGCTAAACAAAATCGTCGCTTTTACGGGCATCTCCTTCATAAGTTCCATGCCCAGTTTTCGGACACCCGTTCCCGTATCAATGATTATTAATTCATCCCCGCAACGGATCTCAATACACGTTGTATTGCCTCCAACACGCGCCGTTTCTGGATTTCCAGAAGGAATACTCCCTCTAACACCCCAAAACTTTATCAGCACTCCACTATCCTCAATATTGTATTCCAAAAACCTGAGTCATTCATAAGCCCTCGACTCCTAAAGACATACCCAAAAAAACAAATTAAAGAAAACAAGAGGAGGCATTATAAACAATCCTCTAGAGGGGAACAATAAATTCCTGAGAAAAAAGGAGGACTTCAGAAATGTTTTATTGAAAATTTAAGGCTTTGCCACCTTCCTATTGGGTACCTGTCAATTCTCCTTTAAGTAACCCTCCATAAGGTCCATTTCTAATGAATTTAGAGTTTCTGTTTTCCAGTTTCCAGGAAACGTATTCTGGAATCCATTGGTAAAACAATTGGCCAGTTCTCCCCATTCCGGCTCGATGGATAATGCTTCTTTCAAAGTCAACGTTCTTGAAATCAAGGATTTTAACCCTTGCGCTTTCTCAGATTCCGAGGAATAGCGAAACAGGCTATGGGCCAGTTCCGGCTCCCAGTCCATTAAGATGGAGCCATGTTGCAGGAAAGCTCCATTCAGCCGACGTTGGGCACTACCCGCCAATTTTTTACCTTTCACCGTAATTTCCCAATGATTGGATGCTGAAAAACAGGCTGGAGAACGATTACGGCTTGTACCTGGGATTCTTTTGCTCATCCCGACCATTTCAGGTTCAGAAATTCCCGCTTTCTTCAATGAAGAAATTACTGCTTTCGATACAGCATTAAAAGCTCCGGCAAGGTTTCCTGGAAAGCGCGGATGAGGAATTGGAGCAACGAGGCTGTAGGTGAACTCAAAATGATGTAGCAAGGCTCTTCCCCCTGTAAACCGCCGCACAATGGGAATATTTCTTTTCTCACATTGGGCTCTGTCCACATCCCTTAATTCATTTTGGGAATAACCGATAGAAAGAGTGGGTTTATCCCAACCATACAGCCTCAAAGTAGCAGGAGACTGGCCTCTTTCGCAGGCAGTAAGAATGGCCCGGTCTATTGCCATGTTCAATCTGCCATCCATAGGGCCATCTTCAATCAATCTCCATGCAGGCATGTTCATATCCACTACTCCAGACTATTCTTTTCAGGCAATAATTTTTTTGACTCGTATTGAATCATCCTATAAATATGAGGTATGAGAGTCAAATCCGGATACATATTAAAATCAATTTATTTTTTCGCCTTCATACTGATAGGGGTCATTGGGAATCCATCAGCCTGTTTTGCTTTTGAAAAGCTGGGCGCCCTTCGAAAAGAATGCCAAACCACTTGCCACCAACCGGAACATATCCTAAAGGCAAAAAAAAACCGGTTTACTCAACCCGAATGTAAAACCTGTCACACAGGCATTGTTGATAATAAAGTTCCATCCCCTTTTTCAGCCCTCGGCCCAACAGGCCTTCTCAACCAAAACAGCCTTTTATTAAAATCCATTATTCAAGCCAATCCCGGTTCCTCATCCCGTGTAATTCTGCAACAAGACAAACCCTCGATGGCCGAAGTTCCAGCCGGAGAATTTGTCATGGGATCGAACGAACGCTGGGATGATGAAGCGCCAGAACATGTATCCTCAACCCAGGTATTTTATATAGACCTGAATGAGATCACCAATGCTGATTATTTTAAATTTGTAACTACCACCCAGAGAACTCCTCCTTACCATTGGCCGGAAGGAAGTATTCCCAAGGGGAAGGAAAATCACCCTGTAGTTTATGTCAGTTGGTTTGACGCTAACGAATACTGCTCCTGGGCTGGCAAACGCTTACCTACTGAGCAGGAATGGGAAAAAGCGGCTCGAGGAGAAGAAGGGCTTATTTATCCCTGGGGAAATGAATGGTCCCTGGATAAATCCAACAATCCTTATAAACACTCTACAGGTACAGAACCGGTTGGCTCGTACCCGGAAGGCCGTAGTCCCTACGGACTCTATGACCTTTCCGGAAATGTGTGGGAGTGGGTGGATAGCTATTATCTGCCACATCCAGGAAACCCCGTTACCCGCGCTGAATATGGCAAAGACAAAAGGGTATTAAAAGGAGGATCTTGGTTCGACTGCCTTTCATATGGATGCGGATTGAGTGCCCCAACCTTTAATCGAAGCTTTTTCACTCCGGAGGTCAAAAACAATAGCTTTGGCTTTCGTTGCGCTAAAACAAAAAGCCCTTAATTCCTTTCGGGACGAAACTCATGCTTGACGAAGGCTCTCTTATCCTTAAAATAATACTAAAAGTGACCCGTTTTACTCAAACTTACTGGCGATAAAATGGAATCATCGAGACCCGATCAGAAAAAAATGGAGAAGCCCAAAGCTCAACCCCTCCCAGAAGAGGAAAGCGGAGCTCAAATCAGCCTCATCCGCAAAATATTTATTGGACTTTTTATTGTAGGGTACTGGGTGTTTTACTACTGGTTTCAGGAACCTTAAGGGAAGAATTGTAAAACTGCTTTTTATTCAGAGATTCATTCCCTTCCAACAGGTCAAACTGTTTTTCGGCCTTCCTCAATAGTAACAGGCTTTCCTTTCCATGTTGAAATACAAGAACAGATTCCGGGATCCTTTCCGGCAAAACGGTAGACCCAACACTGCGCAAAGATTCGGGTATGCTTTCAACAAGGGGGGGAGGTAACTCATTAAAAGCGGAACGTGTGGAACTGTAAACCAGAAACTTTGAATCCCTGGAATATCCCTCCTCAGGGTCCAGCAGATCTACTTTTTCTATAACAGACGGGTCGGGAGGCGCAACAAGCAGATGGGTGGAATAGTCCACATCAATCGCTGGTTTCGTTTCTTTCTCAAAAGCAGAAATATTGTAGCCCCTTCCAGCAAAGATCAAAGGCTTATCCTGCACGTTAACCGTTTTTCTTATTGAAGGCTTTTCTGGACCCTTTTTAATCGTAATCGCATAACGTTGGAGATCAATTTTCTCATACCTTTTGATAGACTGGTAATCAGTATCCGCCTGAAATGCTGGAAGAATTTTTCCTTTGGTCTTTCTCCTTCTCTCCCTTTTTAGCTTGGCATAAACATCGGATATGAATTTACTCGTCTCCTGTCCATCCTCCTTATCGTCATCTTCCTGAGACTCGGGTTCCAGAGAATAATCCAACTCCAATTGAGAATGCAGAGTGATCGTCACCTGAGGGGGCGTATCAAAACTTTCTATCTTTATTTCCGCCTCTGGTTTTTTCCCGCATCCCGCCACTAAAAACCCGCACAAAACCAGAACACTTAAATAGGAACGTGTATTTAATAAAACCATAATTTATCATCGACTTTAAACGCTCACGACTTGAAAGAATATCAAACTTTAGGGCATACCGCCACGGGTCAAGACTGGAATTAGATTAGCCCAAAACCCCACCAACCATAAACACATAATTCAATAAAAATCAATACTTTACATGAATAGCGAAACCTGCTATGCTTTTTGAATCCGATCAACACAGGCTAAGCAGAAAGAAGGATTATGCCATGAGAAGCGGTTTACGTTCCCTTTTAGAGGTAAAAAATATCAACTTCCTCAAGAAAAAGTTGGAACAAGGCGAAATCACCCCTGAAGAATGCAAAGAAGTCATGAAACGCCTGATTCTTAAAAAATATGACCGCATTACGAACCGTAGTTTTCGCGCCAGTATTTTAGGATTTGGCCGGTCTCTGGAAACTAAAATGACTGCTGAATCCTAATATTCTCTTTAAGCTCCCCATTAATTTTTACCTCCAAACTCCAAATCGAGTACCCCAAAAAATAAATTTAGAAAATTGGTCGTCTGCCTCAAGATAAAGGTATAATGTCGCCCACTGACAAGGTCGGCTAAAGCATTAAGCCGGGTGAATTGGTATTAAAAGCGGGTCCCCACCGCAAACTAAAATGAACAAGGAGACATGATGGGCGCGGACGACAGAGAAAAAGCACTGGAACTGGCATTCACTCAAATTGAAAAACAATTCGGCAAAGGCTCCATAATGAAACTGGGCAAAGCCGAAAGCCTGAAAGGAATTCGTGTCATTTCCACCGGCTCCATTTCTCTGGATCACGCATTAGGTGTAGGCGGGGTTCCAAGAGGCCGAGTTATTGAAATCTACGGCCCTGAAGGTTCAGGAAAAACCAGTTTAACGCTTCATATTATAGCGGAAGCTCAAAAAGAGGGAGGGGTTGCGGCATTCATAGATGCTGAGCACGCTATGGATCCAGAATATGCCAGCAATCTTGGGGTTAATCTGGATGACCTGCTTCTTTCTCAACCCGATACCGGCGAACAAGCGCTAGAGATTGTGGAAGTTCTTGTTCGCAGTGGCGCGGTGGATGTTATCGTTGTCGACTCCGTAGCCGCCCTCGTGCCTAAATCAGAACTCGATGGAGATATGGGCGATTCTCATATGGGATTACAAGCCCGGCTCATGTCTCAAGCCATGCGTAAACTGGCCGGAGTCGTCAACAAATCCAAAACTTCCCTGATATTCATAAATCAGATTCGCATGAAAATTGGAGTGATGTTTGGAAATCCTGAAACCACTACCGGCGGAAATGCCCTCAAGTTTTATTCTTCTGTACGTATGGATATTCGTCGCATCGCGGCCCTGAAAGACGGGGAAAATGTTATTGGTAACCGCACCCGGGTCAAAATAGTGAAAAACAAAGTTGCCCCTCCCTTTCGCCAGGTTGAATTCGACATTATCTATGGCAAAGGAATTTCCAAATATGGGGATCTGCTCGATCTAGGTGTAGCACACGATATCATCGCCAAAAGCGGCACCTGGTTCTCCTATAACGAAAACAGGATTGGTCAGGGTCGGGAAAACTCAAAAAGATTTTTGTCGGAAAATCTGGAGATCTCCGCAGAAATTGAAGACAAACTACGGAAAACCCTGGGACTGATTCCATCCGATTCGGAGCCAGGCAAAGATGCTGAAGAAGCTCCGACAAAGGAAAAAAAGGCTGGAAAAACTTCCTAAGTGAAGAACGGCTGATTGTAATGTCTTTTTTTTGGACAAACGTTTACTCGGCTCACTGAGTCATTGCTCATTAGCCCCACGCCTAGTGGTAAAGTCTGATGCCAGATCGTGAAGCTCTCAAAACCGCTAAATCCCAAGCCCTTAAACACCTTTCATACCGGGACCGTAGCAAGAGGGAACTCACCCAATATCTGGAGAAAAAGGAACACGCGCCTGCCGTTATAGAAAAAACGATTCAGTATCTTGTAAACCTGAACTATATTAATGACCCACGTTTTGCCATGGAATGGGGCCGATCACGGATCGAGAGAAAGAAGTTTGGCAAAGAGCGTGTACGCCAGGAACTTTTCGCTAAAGGAATCGCCCCTGATATCATTAATGTAGCCCTGGATACCCTTTACGATGCCAACCCGGAAAAAGAACTAGCCCTGGCTTGCGCCAGCAAAAAGCTGGCATCTCTTCATGGACTGGAACCTGAAAAAAGAAGCCGCCGATTAGCCCATTACCTTCAGAGAAGAGGATTTTCCGCCGATATTATTTATGAAACGCTGAAAATCTCGGTCACTAACAGTGGCCAGCGTGACGCTGGACCCAATGAGCCATAGTTCTTCTGGCTAGCTAAAGAGCAAATGACCCATTTCCACAAAATAAAAACATTACAATCAGCCTGCGGAGGCTCTCCGCACATGGTCAGGATTAATTAAGGAATGGAATTTCTTCAAGCAATTCCTTATCCTGTTTTGGTCGGGGCGATAATCAGTTTAGGTCTGGTAATTGGCAGTTTTGCTAACGTATGCATTCACCGTTTGCCTCTGAATGAATCTGTTGTTTTTCCCGGGTCACATTGTCCGGCGTGCTCTTCCGCCGTTCGCCCGCTGGATAACATTCCCGTTATCAGCTATATTATTCTCACTGGTAAGTGCCGGGACTGTGCAACACGAATATCCCCGATTTACCCGGTTATAGAAGCGCTAACCGCCGTACTTCTGCTAGCCGGATATTTCAGGTTTGGACTGTCGTTCGATTTATTAGTTTACTTTGTGGTGGCCCCCACGTTGGTGATCATCACTGCTATTGATATCGAGCATCAAATCATTCCCGATGTGATCACACTCCCAGGCATTATTCTTGGGCTGGCAGTGGGAAGTTACACAATAGGTTATGCAAACTCCTTACTCGGTTTATTTTTAGGAGGCGGATTATTTTATTTGCTCGCTGTTCTTAGTAATGGAGGGATGGGCGGGGGAGATATTAAATACATTGCGGCGGCAGGTGCGTTACTGGGCTGGCAAAAAGTATTATTGGTAATTTTTATCGGAGCATTTTTAGGGTCTATCATTGGCCTATTCCAAATCGCAATTCAAAAGAAATCGAGGAAAAGCCTTATCCCCTTCGGACCTTTTCTTGCGATGGGGACCTTGATCACATTATTTTATGGCAACTCACTCATTCAGTTATACTTGGATTATCTGGTAAGATAGTTTATGCCAAAACAATGAACGAAACACTCTAATCAGCAATCGGACTAAACATGGAAAACGAAGAAACCAAACAACCTGAACAAACGCCTCAATCTAATCTGGATCAGAGAGAAGAAGCGCCTACCCTGGATACTTTTGCTTTGGAACTGAAAAACATCAAGGCCAACATAAAAAAGGGGGAGGGTGAAACCACCACACTAAAAATTCTTTTCTATACAGGTCTGGCTGTTTTACTATTTGGCTTCATCTATACCAACCAAACCTTGCAAAGAGCACAGCACCAAAATATTGAAGCAAATATTAATTACCTACAGCATCAAGTGGATCACACCTTACTATTGCTGGAGAGAAAACTTCATGAAGAAATACAGGACCTTGAGGCAAAGGTAAACGGAACCTCCATGCCCAATATTCATCAAACTATTCAAAGAATGAATCAGGCTCTGGATCAAATGGAACCTCAAACCACATCTATAGGTATTTTGATCGACAAGGTTAAGAGAAACTCAAATGAGTTGAGCCAAATGGTACGGTCCCAAGAACCCCAGCAATAGGAAGGGTAACCCAGTAAAATTCTCGTCAAACAGAGTCAAGCTAAAGCAAAAATTTTTTCTATGCTTTCACAATTCTCGGCGGACGGTTTCCAACCGACTGCTTTCAGGTTTTCTTCCACTTGATTCGGGTTTTTAACACCCACTAAAGCTGTTGCAATACCCTCTTGCCTCAATACCCAGTTGATAGCAGTCTGACCACAGGTTTTCCCCTCTTTATCCGCAATTACTTTTAACCGGTCCACCTTTTCTATATTCCTGACAAATCCTTCGCCGGTAAATGTGCCAATAATTCCTTTACTCCTCCAGTCTTTAAACTGGGTATTCTTATCATACTTGCCCGTTAAAACTCCCGATGCCAGAGGACTGTATGCAATGATCCCGATATCATTTTCCAGGCAAACGGAAACCGTGCCTTTCTGGATATCCCGGGCCAGTAAACTAAATTCCGGCTGCAGTGAAACAATTGCCCCATATTGAAGGCATTCTTTTATCTGCTCCGCTGAGTAATTACTCACTCCAATATGGCGGATCTTTCCCTTTTGCTGAATCTCCATCAGAGTTTCCATGGTCTCCTTCTGTTCCGTTTCAACATCGGGCCAGTGGACCTGATAAAGGTCGATCACATCTGTATTCAGGCGTTTCAAGCTTTGATCAATTTCTTCCAAAATGGAATTTCTACTGGCATCTTTACGAATGGAACCCAATGCTTCTTTGTCCCATCGCAATCCGCACTTGGTAGCAATAATCACCTTATCCCGAATCGGCTTGAGTGCTTTTCCAATCAGTTCCTCAGAGTGGCCAAATCCATAAACGGGAGCCGTGTCAAAAAAATTGATCCCCCGGTCATAGGCTTTCTTGATCGAGTCCAGCGACTTGGTATGTCCTTCGCTCTTCCAGAAGGGTGCCCCACCTATTCCCCAGGCACCATAACCTATTACCGATACTTCAAGATCACTGCTACCCAGCTTTCTGTATTCCATAACCTCCGCCAAAGTTTAATTTATATTCCAGGGTATTGATTTTCACCTTAATAATCGTTTTGCATTGCAAGAACTCCTATTATAATCTTAATCATAGCCGTTCAATACTTTAAACATTGAAATATGAAATCTTTATCAAGAGTACTCAGTTATTTAAAGCCTTATCAAAAAGGGGTTGCAATGACCCTGTTATTAGCTATCGCAACAACCCTTCTGGACCTTGTTCCACCTTGGCTGATCAAACTGATTGTAGACAGTCTGGTAGAGGGCAATGAATCCGTTTGGATATACGGGCCCATAGCGGGTTTGGCTGGTATCTATCTGGCGAGAAACTTCACCAATCATCGACGGATCATGGTCAACAACAAAGTCGAGCAGAACGTCGTATTCGATTTAAGATCGGACGTATACCGGGCTCTTCAGAAAATGTCCTTGAACTATTTTGAAAACCGCTCTACCGGCGAGTTGATGTCTCGTGCCAACGATGATGTAAATTATGTCGAACGTATTTTTATTGACGGTGTAGAGCAGGTCGTGACTGCGGCCCTGACCCTGATCGGAATTTCCGCCATACTTTTTTATATGCATTGGAAACTGGCAGTGGTTGCTCTGTTTCCCATTCCATTTCTGATCTATGGCGCATGGATCTATACCTCCAAGGCTCACGATCAGTATCACGTTGTTCGAAAGCGCGCCGCAAAAATGAATGCAAAACTTCAGGATTCCCTTTCCGGAATACGTGAAACACTGTCCTTCAACCGCCAACTTCATGAAATCAAACAATTTGAAAAGCGAAGTCAGGATTATTGCAATGGTACCCTGGAGGTCATGCGGTTATGGGCCTTCTACTCCCCGTCCATGATGTTTCTCGGTTCTCTTGGCACAGTTTTAATACTCTTGTATGGAGCAGGACTGGTGCAAGCAGGGGATATCACCGTTGGTTCTCTGGTGGCGTTTGTAGGTTATCTGGCATTATTTTATACTCCGATCAATCAATTGCATTCGGTCAATCACATGCTACAACACGCACTGGCATCCGGCGAGCGCCTGTTTGAAATCATCGATACCGTGCCTGAAGTGCAAGATGCCTCCAATGCGAACCTCCCTTCCACTAATGTCCGCGGCTCAATTCAATTTGAGCAGGTAAGTTTTTCCTATATCCCAGGAAAACCTGCCATCCAGAAAGTTGACTTCTCAATCAGTGCGGGAGAAAGCATTGCTATCGTGGGTCACACGGGGAGCGGAAAATCCACTTTGGTTAAACTGCTCATGCGATTTTATGATGCCGGATCGGGGACCATTCTCATAGACGATTACCCGATAAAAGACTTGAAGCTTTCCTATCTCCGCGAACAAATCGGACTGGTTGCTCAAGATCCCTTCCTCTTTAATGGCACCGTGGCAGAAAATATTCTTTATGGAAATATCGAAGCTAACCGTGAGCAGGTTATTTCAGCGGCTATTTCAGCGCATGCCGATCCATTTATAAAAAATCTTCCCGAAGGATACGATACCCGGGTTGGAGAGCGAGGGGTAAAGCTTTCCGGTGGCGAAAAACACCGCATCGCTATCGCCCGGACTTTTTTAAAAAATCCGCCGATCCTGGTGTTAGACGAAGCCACTTCATCTGTAGATACTGAAACCGAATATCATATCAAGCAAGCTCTCGAAACTTTAATGGCAGGACGTACCACCCTGATCATTGCGCATAGATTGTCAACGCTTGAGGGGGCGGATCGGGTTCTGGTTATGAAAGAAGGGGAACTGGTTGAAACCGGAGTCCATGAAACCTTGATTGGCACCGACTCAGAATATGCTCAACTTTTTCGGCAACAGGTTCACCTCTAGCATACAATATTAGGCTGTTTAGGGGTCTACAGCGGTAAGACATTGCCAAAGGGTCAGGACACCTCTTCCACAACTTTACCCATTTCGCGGAATTTATTTTTGCGCAACTGGGTTAATTGATCGGGTGGAACTTGCATTAACCGATCCAGGTTTTTACGCAGAGATTTTTTTAGACGAATGGCGGCCTGCTTATGATTTCGGTGGGCACCCCCAAGGGGTTCGCGAATAATTTCATCTATAACATTAAATTTCAGGAGATCATTTGCGGTCATGCAAAGTGCATCCGCCGCCTGGGAAGTCTTACCCTTGTCCCCCCAAAGAATGGAAGCACAACCTTCAGGAGAGATTACTGAATAGACGGAATGTTCAAACATCGTAATATGATCGCCAATTCCAATCGCTAAAGCACCCCCCGATCCACCTTCTCCAATCACAACACAGATGATGGGCACCCGCAGTTGGATAATATTAAACATATTGGTGGCGATCGCTTCAGCCTGTCCCTTCTCTTCTGCATCAACTCCGGGATAGGCTCCTGGTGTATCTATAAAGGTGATAATTGGCATATTAAATTTTTCCGCCATCCGCATCAATCGCAAGGCTTTTCTATATCCAGCCGGTTGCGACATGCCAAAGTTGCGCCTAATTTTTTCTTTAGTTTCCCTTCCCTTCTGGTGTCCTACTACCATCACAGACCGCCCATCGAATCTTGCCACGCCACCAACAACGGAAGGGCCATAACCGCCATGACGATCCCCATGAAGCTCAAAAAATTCCTTAAAAACCAAATTAAGATAATCCAGAGTGTAAGGTCTATCGGGGTGCCTGGCCACTAGAGTTTTATCCCAACCCTTCAGATTGGAATACACATCATGCTTCATTCGGCGGAGCTTTTTTTTGAGCTTTGCTATCTCATGAGTGATATCGCCAACACTGTCATACATGTGGGACATGGAAACCAATTCGTGAATCTGGGTTTCCAAGGCAAAAATCTCGCGCTCAAATTCTAGAATTTGCACCATGTTTTTAAATTACGATTATAGGTTAGGATTTATCTTTCAATATTTTATCATAAAGATGAAAGGGCTTCCATCAGTAGAATCCAAAGATAGGATGAATCAGGTTTTGGAGGTTTTCAGACTCATTCAGAGCGCGGGCTCCTTCTGTCCCGATCTTGTTCTGGCCCAGTTTTAAAGATTCCAGGTTGGCCATTCGTGGAGATCGGGCAATCGCCCTGGCTCCTGCATCCCCAATCCGGTTAAAGTTCAAATCCAGTTTCTTAAGCCGCTTAAGGTTTTTGGTCCTGGCCAGTGCCAGGGCTCCCGCATCCGTAATATTATTATTAGACAAGTTTAGCGAAACCAAACCTTCCAGTTTTTCGGATTGCGAAAGAGCGATAACCGCCTCATCGGTCAAATCATTATTCCTCAAGTCTAAAGTCTCTAACTCAGACACAAAAGTAAAGTCCAGCAATACCAAAACCCCAAAGTCTCCAATCAGCCCTTCCCCCACCTGATTCAGGCGATTCTTTCGGTGGAGGTCTTTAAACCCCTCCATCAATTGGAACCGCTTCCATGCCTGCTTCCCACTTTTTACGATCGGGTTATACGCCAATTGGATGTCATGAAGCTTGGTCAATTTTTTTGATTGAGTAAGTTCAATGGCCCCTGGCCCTTTTATTTGATTATAGTTCAGGTTCAACTCCGTCAACCCAGTCAAGGTGTCTGAGTCTGCTATAGACTTCGCACCTTCATCGGTGATCTGGTTATAATAAAGATTCAAAATTTTCAACTTTGAAAAAGTTTGGGATTTGGAAATTATTTCCGCCCCTTTATCTGTAATGAAATTATGCTCCAGGTAAAGGGCTTCCAGGTTTTTCAAATGTGGCGATGCGGCCAAAGCACGGACACCTTCATCGCTGACATGGGTCCTATATAAAACAAGAGTTGTGACAGAACTAATTAGTGGAGACTGAGCTAATACAACCAAACCTGAATCGCCAAGATTCTTTTCATTAATTCGGAGGATCTTGTCATTGCGCTTGAGTTTTTTCTGGATGTATTGCTCAACAGCCGTTCCAGACATAGGAGGTGAAACAGCTCCCAGGGTAAAAACATATATCAGAGGAAGGACCCAAAAAGCCCTGCGGAATATAAACATAATCTATAACTTAAAACGTAAGTCGTTTCAGAGAATTACCAGAATATAAATATTTTACTGGGAAGACCGGCTATTTTCAATCTCCTTCAATCGCGTTTCAAGATCACGCATTTTGCGGGCCAATTCTGGAAGTTTTGGTAAAACAGTAACATATTTTTTCCACTCACCCAGAGGAACCGCAGGATGCCCGCCATAAACCTGGTTGCTTTCAATACTGCGGAACGTACCTGACTGGGCCGTGAGGGTGACCTGGTCACCAAGTGTGACATGATCAGCAACACCCACCTGCCCCGCAAGCACCACATGATGGCCCAGGGTACAACTTCCGGCCAGCCCCACCTGAGCGACCAGAATGGAGTGTTCCCCCACCGTACAGTTGTGGGCCACCTGAACCAGATTATCTATTTTGGTTCCCTGTTTGATTCGTGTCGTGCCCATCGCCGCCCGATCAACGCAACTATTTGCTCCAATCTCGACATGGTCCTCAATCACCACCCGGCCAATCTGGTTTATTTTATAATGCGCTCCTTTTTCATCAAGGGTATAACCAAAACCATCCGCCCCAATTACAGCTCCTGAATGCAAGATCACATGTTTTCCCAATTCCGTATTACGGTAAAGGGTAACATTAGGATGAAGAGTTGTATGGCTCCCAATCCGGCAACCTTCGCCCACAACCACATTTGGGAATATGTGGACCTGGTCTCCTATTTCCACATCGTTTCCGATGCATACTCCTGCCGACAGGGTTACCTGCTCACCAAGTTTAACGTTTTTGCCTACCACCGCCCTGTCATGGATACCCGGATCAGGTTTCGGTTCAGGGTGAAACTCTCTTAACAAACGGGCAAAAGCAAGCTCGGGGCTGGCAACGATAACCTGGGAAATGGAGGTTTCCACGGCTTCTTCTACCAGCACAGCAGAGACTTGCGAACGATTCAAAGTATCGAGAAATATTTTTTTACTGAGAAAAGTGATTTGTCCTTCCTGCGCCTGTTCGATACCCTGGAGTCCCGATATTTCAAGCGAACCATCGCCCTTTAATGTTCCTCCAACCAATTCAGCAATCTTTTCCAGCTTCATGGCTTCCCCTCCTTTTAAATAATCAGGTTCTCTTTGGTAGGGCTGACTTTTCCATCGACCAGTTCCATTACCCGATCCAGCTTCCCGGCAACTCTCTGGCTATGCGTAACAATTACGAAAGTCTGGTTAAACTCCTGATTCAGTTTCCGGATCAATTCTATCAGTTGGTCGCTGGCATGATGATCCAGATTTCCTGTAGGTTCATCCGCTAAAAGCAGGTCAGGCTGATTGACAAGCCCCCTGGCAAGAGCGACTCGCTGGCTTTCCCCTCCCGACAGTTCTCCGGGTTTGTGGTTCATCCGATCCTTCATACCTACTTCGCACAACAAATATTCCGCCCGCTCCCTGGCCGATCGGTTATCCTGATTCTTGATCAGGGCCGGGAACATGGCATTTTCCAATGCAGTAAAGTCGGGCAACAAATTGAAAAATTGAAACACAAAACCAATATGACCATTTCGAAATTTATCTAAATAACCATTGCTCTGTTTGTAAATATCTTTCCCTTTAAATAAGACGCTACCTGTCAAGGGTCGATCGAGCCCCCCCAGGGCATGCAGGAGAGTGCTCTTGCCCACTCCAGAAGCACCCACAATCCCTAAAACTTCTCCTGAAAAAACCTGAAGATTTGTTTGAGAAAGAACATGAATCACCTCTCGCTTTGTAGAATAACTTTTATCAACATTTACCGCTTCGATCAGACATTTTCGTTCTGCATTTCCTGAATTCAGATCACTCATAGCGCAGACCTTCTACAGGGTCCAGCCGAGAGGCTCTCCATGCCGGATACAATGAGGCCACAAAACAAATAATTATTGAGAAGACAACGATAAGGAACGAGTCAAAATATTGAATTTCTGAGGGGAGCTTATCCAAATAATACACATCGCTGGGAAAAGCCGTGATACCAAAAATGTTTTCAATGAGACCCACAATTTCATTAAGGTTCGGCACAACGGTAAAACCGCCAACGCAACCTATCATTGTCCCAGTAACCCCGATTATCAATCCTTGAAAACTGAATATTTTCATGATGCTGGATCGGGAAGCTCCCATGGATTTTAGAATAGCAATCTCCTTGGTCTTTTCCATAACCACCATAAACAAGGTACTAACAATATTAAATGCAGCCACCAGAATAATCAGGATCAGGATGATGAACATCACAATTTTTTCCAGACGTAGGGCAGAAAACAAATTTTTATTCATCCGCATCCAATCTCTGGCAAAATAGGGAAATCCCAGACTATCCTGGATTCCTGCCGCCACCTGATCCGCTTGTTCAATATCTTCCACCCGAATCTCAATACCACTGACCTTCCCCTTCATTGCAAAAAATTTCTGGGCAGAGTGTATGGAAATAAAAGCCAGGTTAGAATCGTATTCAAACATTCCCGATTCAAATAATCCAACCACCTGAAACAATTTGATTTTTGGAATCAGGCCCATCGGTGTCATCCTCGATGCGGGAGCAACCATGGATACGGCATCATCACTTTGCACACCAAGCTTACGCGCCAACTCTTTGCCCAAAATAATTCCATCTCGACGCAGTTTACCGGAAGACTTTTTTGAACGTTCCAACATTTTTAAACTTCCTTGCACCAAATTTTTCTCCAGATCAGAAACCCCGGCCTCCCGGTCTACATCCACCCCGCGAACCACGACTCCTACGGCATTATCCCCATAGGCCAACATCACTTGATTGAGGATAAATGGAGCGGCGGCTTTCACACCATCCACTTTTACAACTTTTTTCATAATTGTTTCGTAATCCACCATCCCCGTCCGGGTGACATTAGTGACGACAACATGGCTGTTGGTTCCAAGGATTTTATCTCGTAGGTCCTTGCCGAACCCGGACATAACAGCAATCACCACGATCAATGCCATAACACCCAGCGCAACCCCACCAATGGAAATCCAGGTATTGAGTGAAATAAATCTCTGGGTACGTTTAGCCTTAAGCTGGCGCAGGCTGACGAAAAGTTCGTAGGACATAGCAGGAATGAGTCAAAATTGATCGGTTTATTTCCCGAATCAGGATTCTTTTTTCAATTGCGGGAAAAGAATAACATCTCTTATGGATGGGCTATCAGTCAATAACATTACCAGTCTGTCAATCCCTATACCTTCCCCGGCAGTGGGTGGCATTCCATATTCCAGAGCACGGATAAAGTCGTGATCCATCCAATGGGCCTCATCATCACCCGCTTGGCGCTCTGCGACTTGTTCTTCAAATCTTTGCTTCTGGTCTATCGGATCGTTCAACTCGGTATAAGCATTTGCAATTTCTTTTCTTCCAATAAACAGTTCAAACCGCTCCACCAGACGAGGGTCGTCTTCCTTTTTCTTGGATAACGGTGAGAGTTCAATGGGATAATCGGTAATGAAAACAGGTTGAATTAACCGTGGCTCAACAAAATGATCAAAAAGTTTAGCCATGATTTTCGCATGATGATCTTTCTTCTCGATTGAGACCTTGTTTTTCAATGCAAATTCAATCGCCTTTTGCGGATCATCCAGAGTCTCCTCCGCAATGCCACCGATATCAATCAGCGATTGTCGGAATGTACAACGCTTGAAGGGCTGGGAAAAGTCTATAATCTCCGGCTCCTCTGCGGCATTGGAAGTATATGGAAACTGACAATTGTTTTCTGGAAATACCCGATTGCAAATATAGCGAAACAAATCCTCAGTCAGGTCCATCAAGTCATTATAGTCGGCATAAGCAGTATAAAACTCCACCATTGTAAACTCGGGGTTATGTTCGGTGGAAATTCCTTCATTTCTAAAATTCCGGTTTATTTCATACACTCTTTCAATGCCCCCGACCACAAGCCTTTTCAAATATAACTCTGGGGCAACACGTAGATACAACTGCATATCCAGCGCATTGTGGTGAGTCTCAAAGGGTTTTGCAGTAGCACCTCCTGGAATGGAATGCATCATTGGAGTTTCCACCTCGAGGTATTGGCGCTCGTTCAGATAATCCCGCATCGCCTGGATGATGTGGCTTCTGGCAATGAAAACCTTTTTAACCTCGGGATTAACAATCAGGTCAACATAACGCTGACGGTAACGCAGCTCTACATCTTTAAGCCCGTGCCATTTTTCAGGAAGAGGAAGAAGCGACTTGGAAAGCAAAGTCACCTTACTGGCAAACAGGGTCAACTCCCCGGTTTTTGTTTTCGAAATTTTCCCTTCAACACCAATGATATCGCCAATATCAAACTTGCCAAATATTTCGTAGGCAGACTCACCCAGTGAATTTTTATTAACAAAAACCTGAATATCTCCGGATGCATCCTTGATATTTACAAAGGTAGTTTTGCCGTGCTTGCGGCGACTCATGATACGGCCAGCTGATATATATTCCGAATTTTTCTCATCCAATTCTTCCTTGGACATCTCGGAATACTTTTCAAACAATGATAAAAGGTTGGTATTAACATTAAACCGGTTGATGTAGGGAGAGATCCCCATTTCCCGGAGTTCATCGAGTTTTTCGTGTCTGAGTTTAACGAGTTGACCTAAGTCTTCCATACTATATCAATTTTAAAGTATTTTTACCGGCGAGCCGCCGGTGTGGCAGGTAGCAAACGCCAATATTTGTTGTTAACCAGTTAGAGCTCTATGATGAAAACTCCTTTGCTCCCATGCCCGGAGCAGGTAACAGCAAAATATCACGTTCTCATATTCTCAAGGCATAGCCTTGTTATCTGGCGAACTCTGTAAACCGGGTTTCACGGACCACCGTGACCTTTATTTCTCCCGGATAGATCACCTCTTTTTCAATTCTCTTCGCAACATCCCTGGCCAGAATACTGGCATGTTGATCATCCGTGCCACTAGGCATAACAATGATTCTCACTTCACGACCGGCCTGGATAGCAAAAGTTTTCTGAACTCCTTTGAAGGAATCACCAATTTCTTCCAGTTTTGACATGCGTTTGATATAGGTTTCCAGCATTTCCCTTCGAGCCCCGGGACGGGAAGCAGAAATAGTATCCCCTGCCGCTACCAATACAGCGTAGGGAGATTCTGCCTCACAATCTTCATGGTGGGCGGCTATCGAGTTCACCACAAATGGATGTTCGTTGTAGCGCTTCGCAATATCAACTCCAAGCTGGGTGTGAGTCCCATCGGTCTGGTGATCAATGGCCTTACCGATATCATGCAGTAACCCTGCCCGTTTTGCCAGAGCCACGTTCAAACCCAATTCCCCTGCAATGGCTCCACAAACAAACGCCACCTCCTGCACATGTTCAAGAACGTTTTGGGTATAACTGGTCCGATATTTGAGCCGCCCTAACAATTTAACGATTTCAGGATTGATGTTATCAATACCAACATTTATGACCGCCTGCTCACCAGCTTCTTCAATCTGCCGGGTAACCTCTTTTTTGCATTTATTGACCACATCTTCAATACGCCCAGGATGGATTCGGCCATCCAGGGTCAATTGCTCCAAAGCACGGCGGGCAACCTCTCTTCGTATCGGATCAAACCCCGATAACACCACTGCGCCGGGAGTATCATCAATAATCAAATCTATTCCGGTCGCCTGTTCTAAAGCACGAATATTTCTTCCTTCTCGACCAATAATTCTGCCTTTGATATCATCGCTGGGTAATTCCACCACTGAAACGGTGCTTTCTGCCACATGGTCTGAGGCCAGCCTCTGAACGGCCATGGTAATTAATTGACGAGCTTGATCATCCGCACGTTTTTTAATATTCTCCTCGATTTTTTTCACTTCCCGCGCGGCATCCATCTTGGCTTCATCAATTATCTTATTCTTGACCTCTTCCCTCGCCTTATCAGCCGTGTATGAGCCTATCACCTCAAGCTTTTTCAGTTCCTCTTCTACCAAACTCTGGTAATGGGATTTTTGTTGCTCAATCCCCTTTTCCTTTTCAGCAACCTTGTTATTCTTCTCCTCAAGCTCCCTTTCCCGCACTTGGATTTTTTGACCCTCAGCTTTGAAGTCATTTTCTTTTCTTTCCAGATTCATTTCCAGATTACGCACACTTTCCTGCCGGTCATTCATTTCTTTTTCAAACTCGGCTTTCACCACCAAAGATTTTTCGCGAGCTTCAATTTCCGCAGATTTAAGTCTGTTCTCAACTTCTTTATCCGCTTCAAGAACAATTTTTTTTCCGCGCTCTTCAGCTTCCTTAATTTGATATTCAGTAAACATTTTGCGCAAAAAATAACCTATGGCGTAGCCAATTACCAAAGCACCCGCCATCCCCATTATCAGGGTTATAAAATTAACTTTAATGGTGGTAAAAATATGCATTTTAGAACCTCAATATTAAAAACAAACTGTCACAGCCTTCCGGTGGCCTAGCAGTTTATTGTGTCGTTATCAGTAAAAATCTTTTGAACCCTTTCATCCCAATGGTCCTGGGGAACCGAGTCCATCACCTGAAACCCGTAAGCCACTGCCAGCCTGAGAGCTTCTTTCGGCAATTGTTTTACAAGCCAGTCAAAATAACCTCCGCCAAAACCAACCCGCTTTCCGGAATGATCAAACGCCAACCCTGGCGCGATCACGGCATCGATAACGGACGGAGATACCACCCTGGAATTGAGACGGGAAGGCTCACGAATATCGAAAGAACCCAACTCAAACTCCTGGTCCATATCTGTAATTTCACACAATTCCATTCGCCTTTCCTTCTTAACCAATCGCGGGACATAAACCCGTTTTTGATTCTCAAGGGAACGTCTTATCATTTCATCGGTGCGAACTTCATTGCCAAACGAGAGGTAAAACATTACATCCCGACAAACCAAAAATTCCTCACAGGCAAACAGCCTGCCCTCTATAATCTGGCTCAGGTTCAATACCTCATCCAGACCCATAGCATTGCGTTGCCGAAGCATATCCTGACGGACTGCAAATTTATCTCTTCTCGTGGAGGTATTAACCATACTCCTCCTGAATTACTGTCAGGGCATTCCCGCCCGCAGGTTACAACAAATCATCAAAATTCATTGGCTTTTTGGTAGATACCAGGCGAGAAAACCGACCGAGACCGGCAATGGGGAGATTGAGCAAGGCAATAGCCCGCACCCAAAGAAGGGCAGAGCAGACCTTTAGTGGATATATCTGAAAACGAAACTGGATTTCCCGTTCCGCTCATATTTCACTCCCAATTGATTCCGGTTCAAAATTTTCAGGAACCGGATATATATTCAGGCTTGGTCAGGCTTAAACTCAACCCTCCAAAGCTCTTAAACATTCAAGAAGTCTCCCCGTTCATGCCGAGCAAAAACTATTTTTTGAACCTGTCAAGGACAGGTGGGGTATCCGTGAACTGTTTTAGGCTCCCCTCCCAGAGAGGGTCTGCACACCACAGCCGATTCATCAACCCCATTCACAAACTGTTGGCTCAAGAAATTAAATTCTTAATCGAACACAACAGGGAGACACCACTACAAATTCAACCACATCCTATCATAAAGACCCCAGTCCCTCAAGACCTATATATAAGGAAAAATCTCTTATTTTTCAATATGTTACAACTCTTTGTCGAGAGCCTCAAGCAAGTGTTGAACTTTCTTTTGCTCGGCCTCTTCTTTTGTCCCGGCCTGAATTCTCAATTCCATTAATTCCTGTGCAATATTGAGTGCCGTTAGAATCGCCAAGTCTAAAGTAGTTGTTTTTCCACCTGCGGCGGCCAACTCCTTCATCCGCGAATCCACGTAGTACGCAACCTCTTCCGCATCCACTTCTGCTGAAGAGCTCTTTAAGCTATAGGTTTTTCCATAAATCTGGATTTTTTTACTATTTGTCATTTGTAACCTAATTCAATCAGCCGAATTTATAGTTTCAGATATTACTCGTTTTCACACAAAAATATTTCCATTCAAGCAGGATCAAATTTCTCCAGGTTTTTTATTAGGGCCAATATTTTTGTTCTCATGGCCTTCTTATCTTTATCATTTTTTTTATTTAGTTTTTCCAACTGAGAAAGACGACCCTGATCACCCTGATGAATTTTTTTCTCATTTACCAAGGACTCCTTTTCATTATTGAGTCGATCTACCTGACCAGACAGAGTCTGATTTTCCTCCTTAAGACGGCGGAACTCCCCCATCAGAGCCAACACACGTTCTTCCAGTTGATGAATATCAGGTTTGGGCATGACAGAATCGTAGCATCGGGATATTTGGGTGTCAACAACCCCTTATTCCCTTAGTAAAGCACCAAGTTCACTCTTTAAATTTTCAACAATTTTTTCAAACAACGGGTTGACCTCCTCATCGGAAAGCGTCCTTTCCGCAGATTGAAAAGACAAAGCAAAAGTGAGGCTTTTTTTACCAGCCTGAATTTTCTTTCCTTCAAAATGGTCGTACAATTCAACCTTTTGAATCAAGGGCCTGCCAGTTTTCAGGATCAAGTCCTCGGCTTTTTGAGAGGTAACCGTCCGGTCTACCAGAACAGAAATATCGCGGTATGTTTCAGGGAATTTAGGGATCGGTTGAAATTGGCGAGAGCAAGACGCTGATTTTTCCAGGATTCCCAAATCGATTTCCAAACCATAAACATCCAGCTCTCCAACCAGATCCTGCATCGATGAAATTTGGCCCAGATAACCCAAGGTTTCATCGTTTAATTTTAGCCCCGCTGATTTTTCCGGCACCATAAATGACCTGTTGTCCGAACAGGTGTTCAACCGCAAATGCAGATGGGTAGTCAGTGTTTCCAGTGCTCCCTTAAGATCATAAAAGTCATACTCCTTGCCTCTCGATTTCCAGGGAGTCAGTTCATAGGGACCCAACACAATGGCGGAAAGCACTGCTTTTTCCTCACGCACTCCGGCGGAATCGGCAGAATAGACACTTCCTACTTCAAACAATTTGAGGGGTTTCTGCCCTTTGCTTAGATTGAGTGCGGCCGTCTTCAATAGGCCAGGAAGCAAGCTGGTCCTCATTGTATCGTATTCAGAGCTCAACGGATTTTTCAACGCGATCACCCGGTCCGATTTCTCAGCAAAAGCGATTTTGAATTCTTCAGCATGCGCCCGTTCTATAAAACTATAGTGAACCGTTTCGGAAAACCCCGCGTAGCAAAAAACCTCCCGCACTTTTTTTACAATATTTTGCTTGGCAGATATACTCACGGGCCTTACCCCCGCAACCGGGTATACCGTATCGACCTTGTCAAACCCATCAATTCGGGCGATTTCTTCGATCAGGTCCACTTCACGCAAAAGATCAGGACGGAAACTGGGAATTTTCACTTCCATATCTTCTGACGGACTCGCAATCTCCATCCCTAGCCTGGAAAGCAGATCCTGAACCTGCTTCGCCTTAAAACTTGCACCCAAAAGCTGGTTCAGTCGACTTAGTCTTAGTGAAACGCTAACCGGCTTTCCCTTTTCAGGATAAATATCCACCCGACCCGAACATATTTCTCCTCCAGCCAGTTCCTTTATTAACAGGATAGCCCTCGCCTGAGCAGAAACCACACCCTCCCAATCTACGCCACGTTCAAAGCGGTAGGAAGAATCTGAACGCAGTCCATATTTTTTTGAGCTCTGGCGAACCGTAGCCGGATCAAAACACGCGCTCTCCAAAACAATATGACGAGTGGAATCGGAAACCTGGCTGTTGGTCCCGCCCATAATTCCTGCCAATGCCACAGGTTTTTCCCCATCGGCGATCACCAAAGCATCCGGTTCCAGCTTCAATGCAGAGCCATCCAGACTGGCAAACGGCTCGCCTTTTTTCGCTCGACGTACGATGATTTTATTTCCGGTCAACAGATCCCGGTCAAACGCGTGCAAAGGCTGACCGTACTCCATCATCACAAAATTGGTGATATCGACAATATTATTGATAGGACGAAGACCGATAGCAATCAACCTGTCTTTCAACCATTTTGGGGATGGCCCTACCTTCACATTTTCTATTACCAAAGCACAATAACGCGGGCAGAGTTCTGGCTCCAGGTTTTCCACCGACACACGATCTTCCACCGCAACAGAGCCCCATTCGGACTCCAGGGTTTTAAGAGGATCGGGTAATTTCAAAGCCTTATTCAACAAAGCCGAAACTTCACGGGCCACGCCAATATGTGACAAGCAGTAACCTCGGTTGGGGGTCACATTCAATTCTAAAACATCGCCCTTCTCTCCATCCGGCAATTCCACCGTTTCATGACTTTCGATTTCCAATCCAGCCATGGTCAAAACGTGGCCTAATTCATCCGCTGGAACATCGATTTCGGTATATTCTTTCAACCAGTCAACTTGTACTTTCATTTAACTCCCTTATTTTTCAAAGCGACACTCCGGGGGATTATAGGTGAACCTTCCTTAAAAATCCACCTGTCACAAGACTTCAATTAGGTTTATCCTCGTTTATGAGATCCGTTCCAATGCGTTAAACCTCGAGCCGTGATAAAGTAATCAAAAACTCCAATTCCTTGACCGCACTCTATGAAAATCACACCAGCAAAAATTCTCTCGTTGATGAAAAAGAAAGTCGAACGCCCCATGAAAGTCGCAGAACTTTCCCGGCAAATGGGGGTCCCCGAAACGCAAAAGCGTGAGTTTCGCAACCTTATCAAGGAAATGGCTGGCGAGGGGCAACTTATTAAAATACGCGGCGGACGCTACGGACTCCCCGATGAAATGAATCTGGTCTCGGGGAAAATGCACGGTCATCCCAATGGTTTTGGATTTGTCATCCCCGACAAGGACCATGATGATGTTTACGTCAACCCCCGTCACATGAACGAAGCCATGCATCAGGATCATGTGGTTGTCCGCGTTGAGTCAGAACGGGAACCGGGAAAACCAGCAGGACGTGTCATTCGTATCCTTCAGCGCAATACCTCACATATCGTTGGGACGTATGAAAACTTTGGCAAGGACGGATGGGTCATTCCCACCGAGGCTAAATATTTTCATGATGTTTTTGTTCCGGGAAAATATCGCAAGGGAGCAAAAAACGGCCAAATCGTACATGTAGAAATCGAAACTTTTCCGACCCGGCATAAACCTCCCATAGGTAAAGTGATCGAAGTTCTGGGTGCCTCCAATGACCCGAATGTCGAGATTCAGTCCATCTTTAGAAAGCATGGAGTGCGTCAGGGTTTTCCTCCGGAAGTTCTCGATGAGGCTCAGTATATTGGGGCGGAGGACCCCACAAATCTCATGGACGAACGAACCGATTTCACCCAACTATCGACCTTCACCATTGATGGAGAACGGGCCAAGGATTTTGATGACGCCGTCTCCCTGGAACATATCGAAGGCGGATACCGACTTGGTGTCCATATCGCCGATGTCAGCCATTTTGTCCAGGAAAATTCCCCGCTCGATCAAGAAGCGATGGAGAGGGGAACCAGCATCTATTATGCCGATGGGGTTATCCCCATGCTTCCCGTTTCCCTGTCTAACGAAGCCTGCAGTCTAAAACCTGATGAGCCGCGCCTGACGCTTAGCGCGATCATGGACTTCGATCACGAAGCAAATTTCATATCGGGAACGCTTCATCCCTCTGTCATCAAAAGTCAGCGACGGTTTACCTATACCGAGGTTCACCAAATGCTGGAGGAAGAAAAGGAGGACCCGTTAATGCAGACCCTGACCGACATGCATCGACTCAGTCAACTTCTGCGACAAAAGAGATTCAAAAACGGCAGTGTCGATTTCCAGGTTCCCGAGCCGGAAATCCATATAGATTCCGCCGGTCACGTAGAACGAATTGGTATCACTGAACATAACTCGGCGCATGAATTGATCGAAGAATTCATGTTAGCGGCCAACCAGTTTGTAGCCCTCAGTTTGCACGAACGAGGCATACCTTCCATCCACAGAATTCATGAAGCCCCTGACTCGGAACGGCTTCGCGCGTTCAATGAGTACATCGCTTCTTTTGGATTAAAAATCCCCTCACCGGCACGGTCTACAGATTTGCAAACCCTGCTGGAAAAAATTCAGGATCGGCCAGAAGAAAGAGTCGTCAACACTTTACTTCTTCGCACCATGAAGAAGGCACGATATTCAGAATCCGACCCCGGTCATTTTTGTCTGGGTTTCCCCCATTATGCCCATTTTACTTCACCGATCCGCCGCTACCCCGACCTTATGGTGCATCGGATCATCAAAAAATATTTAAAACGAAAATGTCCACAAAAAGATAAAAAAGGGTTGTACTCCCGGCTCGCCGAAATTTCAGAGCAGTCCACTCAAATGGAAATCCAGGCCATGGCAATAAGTCGGGAAGTGACCGACCTGCGCCGGACCCAGTTCATGGCAGATAAAGTTGGGCACACCTTTCACGGCATCATCACCGGTGTTACCGGGTTCGGATTTTTTGTCGAACTGAAAGAAGTGTTTGTGGAAGGGCTGGTCAAGATTTCCAGCATCATGGATGACTATTACCTTTTCATCGAAACCGAGCACCGTCTCATTGGACAAAAACGCCATCGCAATTTTCAAATTGGTGACCCGGTGAAAGTGCGTGTGGCCGGTGTGGATCTGGGCCGCAGACAAATTGACCTGGTTGTACTTTGACCCCATCGTGACGCTGGGAAAGTTTAACCCCCCTTGCAGGGCTGAAGGCAATATCACATGCGACAAACATTATCTCAGATCTGCAATTCCTGGCCAACAAGTGCCCCCCCGTCTCCCCCTCTCCTGCCTTTTTTGTTCGCTTACATGAGTGGACTTTGCGGTTTTTTTCCTGCTACCCGATTATTCATTGCTCCCTACTTTTTGCCACTGGCTTTATTTTTCACTGCCCTATATTTCACTCGCCTTAGAACCCGGACATCTATCATTGTCCTTTTCCTGACTGGTTTCGGATTTCTGGCTCCGGACTTGCCAAATATGACCCGGCCCTCAAACCATATTCTGAATCATATTCAGGAAGGCCATACCACATCAGTAACAGGCAGAATAATTTCTTCTCCGCGCATTTTAAAAGATCGTACGTATTATCTGTTGGAACTGGAATCTGTGGACACGCGTTCTGTAACCGGGATGGTGCGGGTGAGTGTCTACAAACCTCATACCCCTTTTACAGCGGGAGACCGGGTTCGATTTAACAAAATACGCCTGAAAATTCCGCGCAACTTTAAGAATCCGGGCCGATTCGATTACCACCTCTATATGACATCCAGAGGAATTGACGTTACCGGTAATATTTCCCGACCCGAGACGATGGAACAGTTAGGCCGGTTTGACCTGCCACTTTGGCGCACCAGCCTTGACGAATTAAGGAGCCGACTCGTAACCAGCCTGGAAAAACTGTTTCCCGGTGAAGAAGGTTCCCTGCTCAAAGCCATGGTGTTGGGAATGAAGGACTCCCTGCCGATGGAGGTCCGGGAAAACTATATCGCTACCGGGCTGGCCCACCTGATGGCTGTATCTGGACTGCATATCGGGTTTGTGGCGGCGGCCTCCTATTTCATTCTCTGGCCTGCAGTCTTTTATGCACTTTTCCGACTGAAACCAGACAGTGCCCGTGCCGGACATGCCAGAAAAACCACGGCAGTTCTATGCCTGATCCCGGTCCTTTTCTATATGGTGGTTGTCGGCCCTAAGGTCTCTTCCCTCAGGGCGGGTATCATGGTGAGTGCCTTGCTGATAGCCGTTTTAGTGGATCGGCAAAGCAGTCTTTTTAATGTCTTCCTGACCGCTGGCTTCTTCATCCTGCTATGGAAACCTGAATCAATATTGGACGCAGGTTTTCAACTCTCTTTTTTAGCCGTCGGGGGAATTCTGCTGATCTTCACCCGGTTATCCCAGATCAATGAGGACCCTGTGGCCAGAATGGGAGAATCCACATGGTCACAAAAATTAATGCGCGGTTATTCCCCGGACGCTCAGGAATCCATCGGGCAATATTTAAAAATTCGCCTGGAGAAAATTTTAATTGGAGGAACACTGGTATCCCTAACCGTTACGGCTGTCACCCTTCCTGTCCTGATTTACCAGTTCAACCGGATTAGCCTGATCGGTGTTTTATTAAATATACTCATGGTACCTCTGGCATCGATCCTGATTCCCACTGTACTGCTCATGACACTTGTGGGAACCTTCTCCATCACCCTTGCCGCCTTACCATTATGGCCTGTAATGGGAATTACCCGGTTATTTTTATGGCTCCCCGAGTTTCTTGGACACCATTCTTTTTCCTCCATGTATGTCCCGGCACCCCCTTCTTTTTGGTTGGTTTTTTATTTTATGGCCTTATTGAGTGGACTGCTCATTCTTCAATTTCGAGCACAAAATTTAGAGGTGGGAGGACTATTAAAAAAATGTTTTGCCGTTTCCGCCCTATCCGTATTGATCCTGTTTGCCTGGCCGCGTTTCTTTCAGTTTCCCGGCAATACCCTGGCAATAACTGTTTTGGATGTGGGTCAAGGGGAATCACTTCTCATTGAATTTCCTAACGGAGAAACTCTGGTAATGGATGGCGGAGGATTTTATAAAAACCGGCTTGATGTCGGCAGGCGAGTGGTCGCGCCTTATTTGTGGAGCCGGGGAATAAGAAAAATTGATTATATGGTTGCCACCCATTCCGACAACGACCACATTCGCGGGCTGTATTCCCTGCTGGACCTTTTTCCTGTAAACAACTTTTTAACCCTGAGCGAAAGTTCTGTTGGCAAACGACTGCAGAGCTTGCAGAAAAAGTCGCGTGAAAAAGGGTCGGAGTTCATCTCGTTAAAATTGAACGAACCGATCACCATTGGGAAAGTTCGACTCATCCCTTTGCACCCGGGTCCGGATCAACCCTCTATTTCAAACCGGAGAATTAATAACGACCTTTCACTGGTACTGCGTCTTGAGTATAAAGATTTCAGTATGCTGTTCACCGGTGACATCAGCGAAAAAATAGAAAAGGTTTTGGCCGCAAGCCCGCTACAAGCAGATATTTTAAAAGGCCCGCACCACGGTAGCCGATTTTCCAATTCTCAGGATTTTATCAATGCGGTCCACCCCGACACCGTGATATTTTCCAGCGGCTACCTCAATCGCATGCACCATCCCCATCCGCAAACCCTGGAACGATATCAAAGTGCAGGAGTCGATATCCGCCGTACCGATTTAAATGGAGCCGTACAAATTTTCACCAACGGAAACGAATACGAAATACATACAAATGAATCCCTTTAAGAAACAACATTGACATTTTCCCGCCTGCCTATATATTGACCGCTATCCATTTACTTGAAACTGTTTGAAAAACGGGAAGCCGCGTCATGAACCCACAGCCGGAACATCGGCCTAAAATTCTCATTGTGGATGACTCTAAAGTCATTACCCTCCTCATCAAGTCTGTTCTGGATGAAGATTACAAAACCGTAACTGCCAGCGATGGACTTCAGGCGATTGAAGTGAATAATCGAGAAAAGCCCGATCTCATTCTCATGGATGTTGAAATGCCAAATATGAATGGTTACGAGGCTTGTAAAATAATCAAGGAGCAGAGCCAAAACACTTTCACCCCCATCATCTTCATAACCAGTAAGAATGATTTACAGAGCATAAAAACGGGGCTTCGTGCCGGTGCCGAAGACTATTTGACCAAACCTTTTGAGTCGGAAGAATTATTGGTCCGTGTTCAAGCTGTCCTACGCACAAAAAAACTCTATAACCAGTTGATGGAAGCATACGCCATCATTGACCAGGAGCGGGACACCATTGCCCAGATTCAGAAAAACCTGCTTTGCCAGGAACTCCCGCAAATTTCCGGATACAATTTTTTTGCCGACTACCAACCTTCTTCCAAAGCCGGTGGCGACTATTATGATTTTATTAGTATCGATGACAACCATCTCGGAGTGCTGGTAGCCGATGTTTCCGGACATGGAACGCCGGCGGCCGTCATTATGGCGATGATGCGGGTATTGCTCCGCGCCATGCTCTCCAAGTTGCATTCCCCAAAAGAGATGTTGGAAACCATTAATCAAATCCTCTGTAAGAACCAAAACACCGGGCACTTCATCACCGCTTTTTATGGAGTCATTCATCTTCCCAGCGGTCAATTGAAGTACGCCTCAGCCGGGCACAATCCGCCCCTGCTCATCGAATATGAAACCGGGTCCATTCAACAGCTTAAAACCGGAAAAGGATTCCCCCTCATGATTCATAGCAATAATGAGATCGAAGAACGGGAAACCCAACTGCTCCCCAACAGCAAACTGATCTGTTACACCGATGGACTCACCGAGGCACGCGGAAAAGGCACCGACATGTATGGCCTTGATCGGCTGGGACAAAAATCGCTGGAATTGGGTAAATCCAAAAACGCCGATGAACTGGGCCTGGCCCTCAAACAAAATTTAAACGACTTCCTCAATGGCGGCGAGTTCACCGATGACTTTACCCTGGTGATCGTAGAAGCCACCGGGCCACGCCCGGTAGAAATAGAGCACTAGCTTTAGTGGCGAACAAAGAATAATCTCGGTTTTTCGACTTAGGTAAAAATTTCCATATCGGAGAAAAGCCCCTATCAAGCCTAGACAGCCATTGCCCGTCAAATGTAATCCTAGCTAATAGGGGCGCTGGTGGTTGTGGTTTGAGGCATTATTTGGTATAAAGGTTGTTTCTCTAAACCCTTAAAACTGGCGCAAATTATCATGGCAAACGTAGAAAAATTGCAGGAACATCTTAAAAAAGCCAAATCCAAACTGGCAGAGAACAAAGGCGAAGCGGCAGAAGTCCGTAAACTGAAAAAGAAAACCAAACGGCTGGCGCGGAAGTCCAACAAAATCACCGCCACAGAAAAAATGGCCGAGCTGAAAAAGAAAAAGAAAAAAGACCGTAAAGCGGGCTCTTCAGACTAATCGGGCAACGCCCGAGAGAAAAAGGGCAATGATTCATTGAGCCGAGAAAACTTTTTGCTCGCCAGATGAAGTTTTGCCAGTTAGCCACACACCTGTGGCTCCTTATCAGGTGGGGATTTTTTTATGCAGTCACACCGGCGGGACACAAAACCTGATGACAAAGATTATTGATATTGAACATGTAGCCAGGCTGGCGCGACTGAAATTGACCCCTGACGAAAAAGAGCGGCTTTCGGGTCAGATGGGAACGATTCTCGAATACATAGAAAAACTCAACGAGTTAAATACAGATGAAGTGGAACCCACGGCACATGTATTAGGACTCAACAATGTCTTCCGCGAAGATGAGCCGGCTGTAAAACCTCTGGCCGACCACAACCTAATATCTGAGTCACCCGCGCACGACAAGGGGCATTATGAAGTGCCCCAAATTATCTAACGGAATGCCTGCGCCAGCCAATTATCATTGCTTGATTCGGCCTACACATTTACCCATTAATAGATAACCATGCATCGCACAACTATCACTCAGGCCCGGGAACTTCTCCGGCAGAAAAAACTCAGTTCCGTTCAACTGACCGAAGCGGTTTTCGCTCGCATAGATCAGGTAGAAGAAAAGGTTCAGGCTTTTGCTCACCTGACCCGCGAGAAAGCCCTGGAGCAGGCGAAACAGGCGGATGTGCGGATTGCCGCAGGAGAAGATGCACCCTTGCTCGGCATTCCCATTGCGCTGAAAGATTTAATCTGTACCGAAGGCAGTCGCACCACTTGCTCCTCCAAAATTCTAGACCAGTTTGTCGCCCCCTATAACGCCACCGTAGTCGAAAAATTGAACCAGGCGGGAGCCGTGATCGTAGGCAAGACCAATATGGATGAGTTTGCCATGGGTTCTTCCAACGAAAACGCCTGCCACCACCCGACGATGAACCCCTGGGCGTTGGACCGGGTTCCGGGAGGTTCCAGCGGAGGTTCTTCCGCCGCCGTTTCCGCTCACGAATGTGTGGCGGCTCTTGGCAGTGACACCGGCGGTTCCATTCGCCAGCCTGCCAGCTTTTG
>Ga0233439_10001435_pt1 | contig 30477 bp, 25 predicted proteins | sample SI_123_September_6_FD_182713 | JGI IMG/M metagenome (GOLD analysis project Ga0233439, IMG submission 182713) | Seawater microbial communities from Saanich Inlet, British Columbia, Canada - SI_123_September2016_100_MG | ecosystem: Environmental > Aquatic > Marine > Inlet | place: Canada: British... | reverse complement strand
AGGAATTTTGTAGAAATCATTTGTAGAATTTGTACAGGTACAAATATTTTTTCAATTTGTGAGCATTATTCGTCACAAGTTGAAAATTATTAATTTATTTCGCTTACCATGATTATTTTGTAGAATATGTTTAATTACTAAAGTTTTTGAATAAAAGCACACCATTTTACGTTATAATTATATTTTTTTCATTTTTTTCTACAACGGGTGTTTATATCCGTTCTTTAGTAACAATTTTATTAAATTACTTTTCAATTCATCGTAATAATCACATTTCAGTATATTATACGCATTTTCAGTAAATATGTCATCTATTTTGTATTTTTTATTATTTTTCATCATTTCCTTTATTTCTAATGCATCGGATAGGCAATATCCTTCTCTCTTCAATATACTTTCCTCCGCTAATATATCATTAGACCAATAGATTGGAATTGTTCCTCCCATGAATGCTTCAAATATCTTTTCTGAACAATAATGAGAGTCACGATGGCTCTCAGCACAAACACTATATGTCACCTCACTTAAGTATTTTAACTTATCGGATCTTAATGGACCTATCTTTGGCTTATCTCCATTCCTCCATCTACCAACATATTCCATTTTACCATATTTATTCAATTCATTACATATATTTCCACGCATACCTGTTGGGTCATGACGAGCTATACACGTTCCAAACACTTTCTTCTTCTTATTCATATTGATATTACGCATCTCATTAACATAAGTTATTATATTATCATTTACATCATCCATGTTATATTTTGGTACATATAATAACCATAATGGAAAACGCTGTCTCTTTCTATCTTCATCTGTCTCGTCAAAATGCAATATTAAATCATACTGTTTCTCTATATACTCTGGTGTATATGCACTATATGTTTTATTATTCCAAGATTCACCACAGAATAATACTTTCACACGAGCAGGAATACTTTCTACTCTATTCTTATCACCAAATACAGAAGCAAATAATATATCTGTGCTTGCATCTCCAGCATTTACACATTCTATATTGTCAAAATTTGCCTTCATATACTCTACAAACCAATTCTTTACATTCTTATCACTCTCTGGCCACCAGTTTATTACTGCTATCTTTATTTTTGACATACTATATATTTGTTTATACATTATAATAATACTCTTAACTCAATATCATCTAAATATTCTTTATAAAATCTACATGGAGAAGGCATACGTATTAAACTCACATCTGCTCGCATCTTTTCCCATATATTTTTTACACAACATGTATATATTATTGTTACTCTCTTTCTTCCTGTGGCTGATGCTGTTTTCCTTATCTCACATGGTAATCCACAAAAACATAATGGTCTATCATATATATCTTCGTCAAATATTCTTCCATTATTCTTTACTCCATCTTTTGTATATTTACCTCCAAATACTTTATATTTATCCTTATAATTGCTTACATCCATTACTTTCTCTGTCATATAATTCTCCACAAACATAGAACGCTCTCTACATAAAGCATAATTATCCATACTAAATAAATATTCACGTAAATTTTCTATCTTATCATCTAGAATTATATTCTCGTTATATATCTCCTTTATATATTTCAAAAAATTATAGTTCGCTGTTACCTTATATAATGCTATTAACTCGAGAGGTGTGTTTTTCTTTGTTGTTGAGCAACCACCATTTATATGTTGAAATAATCTTGAATATAAATTTTTTGTCTCTCCTACATAAATTACTTTTCCTTCACATCTTAATATATATACCCAGTGCATTAATATATATTAAGTTTTGTTTTTAACCCGATTTTTTAATTTACAGTACTACTATCAGGAGACATCCATGCCAACGTACTTGTTCCAACTGATGATTGTTCTGTCATAAAACTACTTGTGTCTCTTGTTGTATAACCTTCATCAAATGACGGGACAGCCAAGTCCTCTACAGTAAGTGGTGGTGGTGTTTGTTCTAGTTCTGCTAGTGTGAATGGTGTTTGTTCTAGGTCTGCTAGTGTGAGTGGTGGTGTTTGTTCTAGTTCTGCTAGTGTGAGTGGTGGTTGTAGGTCAGCTAATGTTAATGGTTCGTCTGAAAAAGACATATTAATATTACCCTCTGCTACTGACTCCATACTATTATCTAATGCTAGTCCTAAGTTATTAGCAGCTTGTTCCCAAGCAACTTGTTCCAAATTATCATCATTATGTTCTTCAGGTTCTTCCTGTTCTGAAATAATACTCATTTCATCGTCTCCTTCAAAACCATTTAATATATTATTAAAAGAACTTAATTCTGTATCTGTTTTATCCATACCCCCTCTCATACCACTACTATCACTACTATCACTATCATATTGATCTATTATTTCGGCAATTTGTTTTCCCTTTTCTCTACATGTATACGCTGTTATTTTTGATTGCAACGTACTCACCATAACTTTTGATATTTGATCTTCTATATATTCTTTAGCTTTATGTAATATATCAATTGTTCTCATCTCACCATCTGATGTATTTACTTTCATATTAAAAAATCTATATACAGATATTGCTGCTCGACCACGACTATCCATAATTTGTTCTTCAGTTATTGTTTTTGATGTTTCATAATTCATTATTGCTTGTTGTAGTTTTGGTTGAATAGTAGTTAAATATGTTCCTGCTTCTATAAGTCCTTCCATATACGCAATCGATTGTTTATAAAATGAAAAATACATTTTTGCCACTTTTTCTTCGTCACAATCTTCACAAGAACGTATTGAAACAGATACTTGATCCATATTCACGAAAAAAGCGTTTATTTTGCTTATGACTTTTTCAGAATACTCCCGTACTGACATATTTATATCTTCTATTAATGATAATTGATACTCTTGAGCTAATTGCAATCTAAATATACTTTCATCCTCTCGATGTGGAGATAATATTTGACTTATCGTTATTGGGCCCAAATCATCTGGTAAAGTCGGTATAGGTTTATCATATATTAATGGTTCTACTGCTGCATTAAATATTAAATAACTTCGAATTGCATTATTTCTTATTTGTGTTATTACATTCTTTACACGTATTCTTTCTGCATCTGTGAAGTTTTCATTCATATATATATATTATACTTATTTTTATTAAATATTTTTTGTACTTAAAATAAAAATGTCCAAAAGTGATTTTTTTCAAAATAAAATGTTTCAAAATATGAATTTTCCTAGAAGATGCTCTAATTTTCACTTTTTTTAAAAATAATTTGTTACCAACGAAAAAAATTTTGTGGGAAAGTCTGGCAGTATTTCAGAATTGGACATTTTTTTTCTCCAAAAATGTCCATTTTCAAAATGTTTTGTTCAACCCTCACAAAAAAAATAAGTCAGTAAGAGAATATTATAAAACTTTCATAAAATAAGAGCATTCTCTAGGAAAATAACACTTTTTAGAGAGGGGTAAATTTTGCCCAAATTTCATGAAAAAAACAGGACATTTTTTGAAAATCGGACATTTTTTTTGAAAATATCTTTTTTTTCATAAAAAAAGACATTTCATACCAACCCATAATAAATATCACATGTAATATATTGCATACATAATATGGTGTGTATTTATACAATAATAAAAATGGGACAAAAATGCCCATAAATGCCCATAAAAAAATCTGAAAATGTCCAAAACTCAAAATGTCCAAAACTCAAAATGTCCAAAACTCAAAATGTCCATTTTTTAAAATGGCCTAAAAAATATTAACAAATTATATAAAAGGATGAAATCGTTTTTAGATGATTATCTTATAAATAAAAACAATCACTATGTTTGTAGGTGTTGTCCAGATTTTAAACCTGTTAAGAGTAGGGCTCACTGGGATAAACATATAACAAGTTGGAAACATACTATAAATAAAAATCCAAAATACAAATCTCAAACACAAATAGAAAATAATTTATTAGATGAGGTAAATGATGTAGAAAGTTTTGTTATAAATAAAGATCGTGATTATGTATGCAAGTGTTGTCCAAATTTTACACCTGTTAGTAAATACTTTTGGTTAAGACACAGTAAATCAAACAAACATAAAAAGAACGAAAGTTTAATAAAACAACATTTAGATAAAGAAGTATTAAACAAGATGGATGAAACCATAGAACAACAACAAAGTTATATAAACTTGTCTAATTTACTAGATATAGAACGCAACGAAATTAGAATAGAAAGAGATAAATTAAAAGAAGAATACAATTTACGTCGTAAGAATCTTGATAAAGAACAAGGTGAATTAACTAAACACAGACTTGCTTTTCATGAAGAAAAGGCATTACTTAGTACAAAACATGAACTTTTAGATGTGTTAATGAGAATGAACTTGGAAATATATTCCATGACAATTGAAGATAGATATTCGAATACAATAAATTAACTTTTGGTTCTTTATGGCCGAATGGCCTAATATTGTATTATTTATAAAAAAAACATATTACACCTTATATCATAACATAATGATAAATGCATATATTATAAATGTTACTATATGGTAACAATACAATACACGCCAAAAGTATTTAAAGCCAAAAGTATTGCCAAAAGTATTTTCTGAAAAATGTCCAAAATTTTTTATGGGCATTTATGGGCATTTATGGGCATTTATGGAAATTTATGTCCAATTTCATTAATTATATATTCATTACCAGTTACAGTAATAAATTATACACAAAAATATTGAATATTACCAAAATATATTGTTTTTTTTTAAATTTAAAAAAATAATTTAAAAACAAATATAATTGTATATTATATGGATTATGAGTATTTGGAAAAAGAAGACTTATATAAGTGTTTTTATTGTAAATATGATACACCTATGATTTCACGCATGAAAGCACATTGTAAGACTAAAAAACACTTACTTTATATTGAAATGAAAGATGCGAAAGATATAAAAACAGACCTAGGACTTTCGTGTCAATATTGTCAAAAAACTTTTAATACTGTCAGGCTTGTAAAAAAACATCAATATAGAAGTTGTAAAATACTTAAAAAGCAACAAGAGATGGCAAAAGAAGTAGCAGATGAAGAAGAAAAAATACATAAGTTAACATTAGAAAAATTAGAGGAGCAGAAGAAAGATATAGAAGAAGGTAAAATACCAAGTATTCCACAATCACAAACAGCACAAACAATAAATAACAATACTGTTAATAACAACGTAGTCGTTAATCAGCATTTTAACTTACAAATATACTTGAATGAGGATTGTAAGGATGCGATTGACATCGGCGAATTTACAAAAAGCATCAAGATAACGATGGATGATTTAATGTATATTGGAAACAACGGTTGGTCAGATGGAATGACGAAGCTAATTGTAGATAACCTAAAAAAGTTAGATGCAAATCAGCGTCCTATTCAGTGTTCAGACGCAAAAAGAGACGTTACCTACATTAAAGACGGCGATTGGAAAAAGGATAAAGAACATGATCTAATGGAGCATACTATTAAAGAACTTAATAAAGAACAGTATAAGGCAGTTGGCACATGGACAAAAGAGAAATATCCTGTTGCAGGAACTAATGCGGCAGATGACCTTCATAGGGTTCTGATAAATCTTAGTCCAGGACAAGAGCCCGAAAAGAAGATGAATAAAGTCAAGAGGAACATACGCAACGCAACAGCAATTAACAAGACAATAGACAAGACTGTATAAATAAAAAGAATAACTTATTATTTTTATTTATGATTTAATCTGAAGTTTCACCATCAGAGATACCTTCTGATGCTGCTAATAATGCATCTATTCCTGATGGTTCTTCTGTAGCGGGAATAGGTATAGGACTTAGTGACCCTATCAAGTCCATTACCCTATCGCGAGTGGTTTGAATTACAGTTTCATCTGTTCTATCATCGCCTGCTGAAATTTGCAAGAGACCTCCTTGTCCAGATTCATCTGGTTCTGCAAGTTCATCAGTACCAGTTCCAGTATAATGTCTAGTTAAATCCATAATACGACTTGAAACAGTTTCAGGAATAATAGGTTCATCAGTATTTACTCTTGGGTCATATCCAAACATATCTACACGACCCAACATATAATTTCGGACACCTCTTAACAAAATTCCATTTTGTGCCATAAAGGGGGTCATAGCTAACAAAGGTACAACTCCTGCGGCTGTAGAAAATTGAGTGACAAACGCACCAATAGAAGCCCTAACAGTCCATGAGTTAACAAGTCTAGGATTAATTTGATTAAGTAATAATACTGAAGACATAGCAAATCCATTCATACCTAGAACAAGAGCAGTTGATGTAGCTCTAATAGTATAATCAAAACTAGTTTGCCAATTATTAAAATTTAACAAACTCTCTTGAAATATTCGCATAACCTCATGATTGGCCTGATTTCTTCCTATCTGAATAGCGTATTGACTGCTTGTACCTGAAGCGGCGTTTGCAAGCCAAGATAATGAACCCCATGTCCATGTATCAGAAGCAGCGGCGGATGCTGCGTTAGTCACAACTTGTGCTCCACTCCAAAGGCGTTCTCTAGCGACCCCTTCTAATCCACTCATAGTCATATCAAACCCGCTCCAAAAATAATTTCTAATGAATTCCCAGATAATAGCAAAACTAAATCCAGCATAACATGTTTCTGTGTCAGGTCCTTCAAACATTTCTCCCTGGCCAGTTTGATATTGAAATTCAATAATACGTTCATGGAAACCAGTAAATGCATTACCTATTCTATTAGTAATATTATATAATTGGTATAAGAAATATACTTGTGCCATGATAGCACCAATAACAATAAGTGGATTTGGACGAGCTGGAAGATTTCTAACACCTACTGGTATGCCTTCAGTATCGTTGTAGTGATAGACAACACCATTATTTCTACCATCTGTTTCACTTTCATCATCACTATCATCACTATCTCCTTCACCTCCAAATTGTTTATATATAGAACTTTTTTGTCCGATACCTTCATGTGATGCTGTTGCGGTTTTAATCCATTCATTTTCATATTCTCTATATTTTCTCCATGCAAATATGAATAAATCCTTATACCAATTAAGAGCATCTTTATTAAGCGGGTCAGATGCGTCTTTGTACTTTCCTGCAGGCATATTATGATTTAAAAACTGATTAAGAGCTTCATTATAATTATTTTCAGCTTCATCGGGGGGTAAAAGTGTATCTGAATTTTGTCCGTTTGTTTCTATAGTACGCAAAGTGTCAATAGATTCTTTTAATTTTACTACTTCTGGATGGCGGCATTGCCAGAGTTCTTCTGTATCAGGAATATCATTATATATAGCTTGACATTCTTTTCTTAAACCACCAATAGCCATATTAAAAGTATCATCTAAAGTAGCATCTTTAGGTCCTGGTGTATTATTCATATGACAATATGCATCCCATATTTCATGTTTCGTTTGGGAGGTCTCAGTACTTTCAACCGAAGTTTTTCCCTCAGAATAATCATATTCATCAACAACATTTTCAACAAACATGGGGCCAAATTCAGTAGAATTAAGATCATTTTTACCAGTTATAGTGTTATCAAATAGCTTTTTATTAATCATAAATGCAGAAGCTAAATTCTCACATGAGTCTTTAATTTGTTTTTCGATGTCTTCAGTATTAACTTTAGTTCCGAGACCTTTTTTGGATTGTTCTTTAATAAATTTAATAGCATCTGCAGGGTCAGTAAATTTTGGATTTTTTGTCATAGTGGCAAATTCCTGGTCGCCCTGAACAGTGAAATTTCTTTTCATATTAGCAAAACCGAATGATTTTGACTTACCTTCCCAATATTGAGTATCTATTCTAGGGAATGATGTACCAAGTTTGATTTGGACTTCTTTACCATCTTTGTCTGTATATTGAATAGGTTCAGTTACTTTAAGTTTATCCATATTTTTAGTTGAAATTCTTCCCGCTAATATATCAATAAACTCTAATCCACTTTGCACGATGATCTTTGGCTTTTCCTTTTTAGGTTCTTCTTCGGTTTCTTCTTTGGTTTCTTCTTTGGTTTCTTCTTTGGTTTCTTCTTTGGTTTCTTCTTTGGTTTCTTCTTTAGTATCTGCGGTGGTTTTGTCGTCTATTTGAGATTTATAATCAGCATCTGCCTTGTCTAACTTTTGTTTTGCATCTGCATCAGATAGAAATACATTATCTAGTTCGGGGTTCTCGTCTTTACTAGACATAATATATTATAATAATATTAAATCTAAATGATTATAATATAAATTAAAATAATTTAAAATGTAAATATCAAAATAAGTATGGATAATATAATAATATCTAATGAAAGGGTAATAAAGTTTTATAAAAATCATCCAGATATAGATATAACAGGAATGAATTTATTAGTAATAGATATGCTAGAACGAGTATTAGATAAGAGCAAACCAATAGATTTGGCACAAGAATTGTTAAATAAATTTGATAGCTTAAAGGGTGAAATGAAACAACAAATACAAGATGCTAATAGTGATAGTAAAAATAATTTAAGAGATATGTTACGTGCCGAGGTGGGTGTAGATGCAATATCAAATAATATAGGTAAGAAGCTAGATAGTATGTCAGGACTGCAAACGGAGAAGATAAAGAATGATATAACTAGTACAATACAGTCATCAGTAGGTGATAAATTAGTAAGAATAGATGTAAAGAATGAAGAATTGACAACAAAGTTTAATGAATATATAGGTAGACAAGAGAATTCAAATCAAAAGGGGCGAATGTCTGAAAATGAATTAAAGGCGACGCTGGACGAAGTGTTTCCATCTGCAATAGTAGATAAGATAAGTGGTGAAGCTCATACGTGCGATATAATAATAAAGAGAGAGGAGAAGGATGATATATTGGTGGAGAATAAGAATTATAAGACTAAAGTACCAGTAACTGAAGTAAATAAATTCATATCAGATACAGAGAATAAGGATAAGCATGGTATATTCATGTCTCAATATTCAACAATAGCAAATAAAGAGAACTTTCAAATAGATATAGATTCAGGTAGAGTATTATTGTATATATGTAATGTAAATTATGATAAAGATATGATAACAACAGCAGTAAATATAATAGATCATTTTGCGTTAGCGATAGGAAAGATGAGCGTATCAACAGATTCAGAGAATGTAAAAATGGAAATAATGGAAAAGTTTAATGATGAGTATAAGAAATTCATAGTAAAAAGAGAAAATCTAGTTGCCAAACTAAAAGAGAATTATAATCAATCAATAGATATAGTGCGTGAAATGGATATGCCATCAATAGATAAGTTTTTAAGAGAGAGATTTGCCCATGCGGATACGAATGTACTAGTATGTGATATATGTAATACATTTAAGGCATTAAATTCAAAGAGCTTAAACAAGCATAAGTATCATTGTAAAAAGAAGCATTCAAAAGTAATAGGAAATGTAATAACAGAAGGAGTTTAAACAATATAAAAATTATTATTAATAAATATAATGGGAGTATACGTATTGGTCGTAGGTGGTTTGGGTAATCAACTGTTCACAATATTTGCAGGTATAGCATATTTTTTAGAACATAGGGTACCATTTAAACTAGTATCCGCAGAAAGAAGAAGACCATTTTATTATAATACATTTTTAAGTAATCTAAAAGGTTTTGTAATGAATGATATGTTTCAGTTACGAAGGGTGAAAAGGTATTTGGAACCTAATTTTCATTATGATAAGATACCATTTTGTGAAAAGTTTATATTAGAAGGTTATTGGCAAAGTCATAAATATTTCAAAGACCAACTAGATGATATATTGCGTTTAACAAATATAGGTGAGACGAAAGAGAAAGTTAAAATTAAATATAAATACAGAGATAATACAATTAGTATGCATTTTAGAATAGGAGATTATACGATGTATAAAGAACATCATAATATATTAGAACTAAATTATTATAGGGATGCATTAAGTAAGTTACTAGATAAAGATGACAGCATAAAGAATGTATTAATATTTGGAGAAAAATGCGATAATGAAATAATATTAGATAGATTGAATATATTAAAAGAAAAGTTTAATGAAATAGATTTTCAGGTAATAGACCATAATATAGTAGATTATGAACAAATGATGATAATGAGTAATTGTAAATATAATATAATAGCAAATAGCAGTTTTAGTTTAATGGCATCATATTTAAATAGAAATGAAGATAAGAAGGTATTTTATCCGAGTAAATGGTTTGGTCCTGCTAATCAAAATAAAGATACAAAGGATATACCTGAAGATAAGGGTTGGTTTCGTATAGATGTTTAATGTTAATATAATTTCAATAAAGTATATTAACAGATATATTATTATTTTTAAACCGAAAAAATACAATCATGATCGGTGTTTTGGCTACGTCCTAACCATTTTGGATGTGTTAATGTCCATTTAATAGTTCTTTCAAGTGATTCTTCGAAATCGACAGGATAATCAAATCCCATTCCATCTAATTTGGAACCATCGAGACCATATCTTACATCATGTCCTGGTCTGTCAGTAGCATTGGATGTTAGTCTAAATGTTGGTCTTTTATTCATTATGGTACCAATTCTTCTGACGATTTCTAGATTAGATATTTCATTTTTACCTGATATATTGTATTTTTCTCCAATAGTACCTTTATCAATAAGAAATAATACAGCGGCTGCAATATTTCTAGCATGTATATAGAACCTGGTACCTGGCGTAACGCCATCAGGATAACAATGGATATCGATAACTTCATTATTAATAATTTTGTTAATACATAAGGGGATAAACTTTTCCATATGTTGTCTTTCTCCAAATGCATTCATAACATTAACGATCATAACAGGTAACTTGTAGGTATTTTCATATGCAACGCAAATTTGTTCAGCTGCGGATTTTGATGCGCTGTATGGATTTCCAGGTTTGTGTCTATCCCACTCCTTAAACATAGTATCATTATGTGCAGGACCAAATACTTCATCTGTGCTAAAATAGAAGAATTTTTCGAGTGAAACTAGATTTCTAGCATATTCTAACATATTGACGGTACTGTCAATATTATTTTTAATAAATAATCGTGGTTCTGTAATACTAGTAGTAACATGTGTTTCTGCAGCCATATGCACGATATAATTCGGTTTTCCGATGTTATTAATTTCCATAGAAAGACCATCAGGAATAGGCAATATTAAATCAGAGGTAAAGACATGAACTCTATTACCATACTTTTTAAAAATACCTGTATCTCTTAATCTATCAAATCCCATACTAGCATATGATAATTTATCAATAATAATAATATTCCAATTAGTATTAATACATAAATGTTCTATGAAATGATGCCCAATAAACCCACACCCTCCAGTAACCAAAATAGTTTTCGTTGCCATATTTATTTACTTAACATATTCTTATATTCATTTAAACTTAAAGTAGAATTAGATTCTTCATGTAAATATTTAATAAAATTATCATTATCAAGTTTGTCTAAACAGTGCATCAATAGTTCGTTACTTTGAAAATACTTATGCATGATAGTACTGTCGGGTGTTCTGGGATGTTCCATATGAAACAGTGGTGATTTAAAATAATCATCGTTAGAATTATGCAAATTTTCATTAATTTGATTAGTTGTTTTTAGATTTAATCTTCTAAATCGTTTAATTCTTTCTTGGTCTTCTGGTGAATATGATATGAAATATTTGTTTTCGAAACCTAATAGTTTATATGTATCATAATCAATAAATAATATTCCTCCAACCCCAGCTACTTGATTGTGATTACATCCAGATAAGTTAATAGTATTAATATCATAATTATCGTTTGTAAATTTATTCACAGTTATTGGTAACATATTAAAACATCCAGGAGGACTACTGAATGGATGTATAGCCTTAAAATTATCAAATAATATCATTTTTTGTGCTTGTATATATGATTGTGGTAGAGTAAAACAATCAACATCATTAATAACAACACATGTAGTTTCTACATATTTTAGTGCATTATTAGTAACAGTAGTTCTAGAAAAGGGTTCATCTGATTCTGTATAGAAATAAGTAATAGACGCTTTATGTTTAATAGACAATCTGTCTTTGTATGACTTAGGTCCCATTTCAGCAATAAAAATGCAAGTATTGAAATGCTTTGATATAAAATTGATGAGGGTGTTTAAATTCTGAAGTCTTTCTTCGAAATCATAAAAGAAAGGTATAATGAAGGTAGTTTCAGTTAAGTCTTCCTTTCCGGTGTCATTATAATCTTTATTAAAATGACTAATAGTAGTATTATTTTCAAGCAAATGTTTATATGTATTAATTAACTCCGATTTTCTTTCACGGTCTTTATTAATAAAATTCATAATTTTTTCGGGTGTATTTAATAGGTTTTTTAGAACTAGTGTTTTATCTTTTTTATCCATATATATATCTAGGCTTCCTCTCGCATCATAATATGTCCCTTGTTTTTCATCAACAGAAAAAATTGAAGGTACTTTATAACCAGTAGAATTGAACCATTTTTTTTCAATATCTAACATAGCTCTACTGTATTGAACCTGTTTTTTTTCAATATCACTATAATCGTCTGCTTGTGTAACGGTAGGTGGAATAATAAAGAACCAATTGTCTTTTTCTTGTAATTTTGTCCACCATTTATCAATAGCGAATATAATATGTTGGTCTGGCCATTTTAATAAATGTGTCATGCCTGTATTTATATTATGAATAAGTTTATCGTAATAATGATTTTTAATCATATATCCTGTAGTTGTTTGACAAAATTCAACTTTAATAGAGTATTCATTTATTTTTTGATATGGAGGTACAACATTACCAGCCAATAATAAAACATCGTAATTATTATTATTATCTAAAAATAGTTTAAGATTGTTATTGAATAAATCTGGTTTTGTGAAGATAATATCATCTTCAACAATAACAATATATGGAAGGTTTTGTTGTTTTGCATATTTTAATAATTGCAAATGACTTAATGTACAACCGATTCTTCCATTTTCATTAGTAATTGCTGGAAATCGTTGGTATTTCCATTTAAAATAGTCTAGTTGTTTTTCAATATTATTTTTTCTATCTACTCTATGGTCTAGATTAATATAGAACACATTTTCTAATAGAGCCATAATATATATTATTATACGTATATATTTATATATTATTTATCAATAAAATAAATGTGTAAAAAAAATATATTATAATATAATATGTCATTCCCATTTCCAATAAATTTTACACATAATCGATTTCGAACGCAAGGTCAAGATGGATGGAGAGGAGACAACAAATATGATAATACAACATATACATTAGCTACAAACGTATATCCAAAATTGAATGATTCCGATAATACAACAAAAAGGACATTTGGAAAGGCACGGCCAATAAAACATATAAGAAAGGGTAGATATGAAAAAGGTAGTAAGAAGACGTATAATAATAGTAGATTACTCTACGAATTGGATAGACCTGGTGGTGCCACAGTAAAACCTGATTTAAGTAAAAGTAGCGATGGGTGTAATGGTGTAAGTTCAACATTATTTTTGATGACGAAAACATCTTCCGCTTGCTGTCCACAAGTGAATTCGCTTAAAAAAACAAGACAAAGTGCAGGTAATCATACTCTAGAGATTCAATATAAATCTCATCAAAGTTATGCAAATTATCATCAAGGTAGAAATTGGGACTTTGAGAGACTTCATCAAGTATCTGGTAAAAATTCGATAGGTAATAATACATATTTGAAGGATGTAACAATTAAGAAGAAGGGGTGTGGTGAAGTAGTTCATAAATTATCAAACGAGAGATTTGGAATAAATGGTGCTGCAAGTTCAGCGAATTATACTCAAAGCTTAAGAAACAGACCTTTTGTACATCCAAATATTAATGAATTTGTTAATCATATTAGATGTGAAGTAATAATGAAATGTACTAAGACAGGAAAATGCTTACCAAAGGCGTTTGATTCATGTAAGAAGATTATAAAATTGTTTAAGATAGTTCCTATGCAACCAGAATCAGAACCTCAACCAGAAGGGCATTTTAATAATACAGAAAGAGTTGAAGTAGATACGGGTGATGCCCCCCCAACATTCTATCAACCAGAACCAGAACCAGAGCCTGAGGCGGCACCACAACCAGAACCCGAACCAGAACCAGAGTCTTTTCCACCGATGTCTGGAAGTATTGTTAAGGGGTATATTAGTAATTCAACAGTTAATTATTATAAAGCATCTGATCCTTCTAATAATAGATTATTATTGGCGACAACAACAACAGATGATTATGGTAAGTTCGTAATTCCCACAGAAGATTTACCATTTGAAACATATTTATTACAGATATCAAGTGGTGGTGTAGATATAGCAACAGGATTGGGGCTAGGAGACCGTACGTTTAAACATGTTTTTAAAATACCGTCAAGTGCAGTTGAAGCTCGAACTGCAAATAATACGGTTACAGCATTAACATCGATGGTATCAGAGAAGGTAGAAAAAACAATAGCAGAAGCGGATGAAGGTGTTGAAATAACAGATAGTTTAGTGGAGAGTAACTTGAACGAGGAGAAATCTTCGTTGAAAGCGAACTTGGGATTATCAGAAGATGCAGATCTTGGTACAGATTATTTAAGTCAAGGTTCTTCAGATAGTGCTGCGATGGCAGCTGTAAATACGATGGTGAATTCTTTGTTAAATATTGTTTCTGGTGTCCAATCTTTCGCAGATACGATGGCGAATTTGACAAATGTGTTAACTCAAAAGAGAGATGTTAGCCAAACGGGTTCTTTATTGGATACAAATAATTTAGATTCGGTAGTAAAATCTACATTAAATACAGATGTAGCTGCAGATACAGCTTTAGCTGATACGTTGGTAACATATTCAACGAAGGTTAAAGAAGCTGTAGACGAAGTAGCAGCAGCAGATCCAGCAGATGGTGCAACACAAGAGTCTGTATTAGAAAATTTGGAAAAGATGGTTAAATATACTTCACAGAATACTGTTGCTGACATATCTAATAATCTAGATAATATATCAGCGTCACAAATATCATCTGAAACGACAGTTTTCCAGATATTTACTCCCCAACCGGAACCGGAACCAGAGCCTATTGAACATCCATGTCAAGGATTTAAGGAGCAGTTATTGAAGTTTGATAAATTAGAAGGTGGTGCGTTAAGTCAGTTGAGCCAGTATATTTCATTTTTCAGAGATGGTGAGTTTACTTCTTTATCTAGTAGTCAAAATAATTTAACACAGATATCTAATTTAATAAACAGTCAAGGATATTTTACATTTTCACAAGATGAGATAATAGATTATGAATCAGATGAGACGTTGTTTGCTGAATACAAAATTTTTGCTCACTCTATGATTGATGGATTGAATGCAGCAATATTGATGCATACACAGAACTCTATATTGTCTGCAGCAAATACACAATTAGAACAATTCAAGACAATATTGACAAATAAGGATTTATTACAAGAATATATAGAAGTTAATTTCAATAATTTCAACGCTGGATTAGTGTCTGTAGAGCATACGCTGAATCAAGGTTTACAATTAGAAGAACACTATCAGTTATATATTAATAGACATGGTATTCCTCCGAATGGTATTTTCGATTCGAATTTATTATCTGAGATTTATAACGAGATTAATGGTATAGAGCCTCAACCATCGCCCGAAGGTGACTAAATAATATAAAAATAAAATAATTATTTTTTATATTATTTTTACGCGTTAAATTTTTATTGTTCTGACATTTAGTATTAAAATAATATATTATTTGTAGTATTTTCTTTTCTCTTTATAATTCATAATGTCGGTAAATATTTATGGAACCGCTGCTGATGCAACAAATACCACAAATGCTATTTCTACAGCAAGTGCTTATACATCATTTACTGTAGCAGATAGTTCTAGTTTGCTTGGTACTTTGTATACATCAACTTTATCATCTTTTGCAGTAACAGGTACAGATGCAGCCTTCGTCGCTGTTGAATATAATTCAGGTGTAGGAACAGAGGTTAAGATTTTTGTAAATGATGGTGTAGGTGCTAACGCTCTTTGGACAAATAAGTCGAGTTATAATTTTAATTTAGTAGTAACTCAGGGGTCAAATACTGCTACACTAAATATTACATCTGAGGTAACAGCATCTACTGCTTTTACTATTACTTCAAGTAATGCAATCACAATTGCTAATAATCATAAGGATTCATTAGCTAACACAGTAACCACAAGTATATCTGCTACAAGTGGTTTAGTTCTTACATATCAAATTTCAGGAACTGATAATGCATTATTTACTATTGATTCTGCAACAGGTGTTTTAAGTTTAACTGAATATGCTGATCAACCAGTCAAAGGTTCTTATACATTTGACCTTACAGTTAGCACAGACCATGCTACATGGGCAGCTGGTGCACTTACAACTGTTCAAGCCATTACTGTTACTGTTAGTACAGGAACAACAGTATTTTTAAATACTTCTAACATGGCAACTTCAACTATTGTAACATCTTATGCATTTACTTCTGTAAATGATGGTGATAGTGGTGCAATTGGTTCTGTATATTCTTCTGGGGAAGCATTATATAGATTAGGTGGTGCTGATGCTGCTTCATTTACAATTGCTCCTATGTCAGGTGGAACTAAGGGTCACACGGGTACAGTAAGTCTTACTGCGGCTGCTTCATACCAAACAAAAGCTTCTTATGCATTCACAGTAGAGGCATCTAATGATGGTGAAACTACATGGAATACAGCTGCAAATTGTACTTTGGCTGTAAGTGCTGATAGTACTCCTCCTAATGTTACAGATTTCGGTATTTTCACAGGTACAAATGGAGGCACTAGAACAGTAACTTTGAATAGTGCTGACCAAACAAGTGCTTTAGGAACACTAACAGTAGATGAAGATTGTACATTTGCTATTTCTAATGTAACACCAGCAAACTCTGTTGAGATAGCTTCGTCAACATCCACAACTTGTACTCTTAGATTTACAGGTGGTAGTGCTCCATTTGGAGTTCATGAGAATGCCTCATATACTTTTACAATTGTATCTACTGATACAACAGGTTCCAACAATACCAATACACAAAATTACGAGGTAACAGTAGTAGATACTAGTGCTCCAACAATGACAATTTCTTCTCTAATTGTTGGTAATGGAACAAATAATTATACAAGTATGACAACAGTAGCATTTTCTTTTCAAGTAGATCCTGTTGCTGAGAACTATACCACATCAGGTGTTGGTGCAACAAGTGACGCATTCGCCGTAGGTGATATTACAGTAACAAATGGTACTGTATCTAACTTTGCTCAAGATGGTACTAATCCTAAATTGTACACAGCCAATATTATTCCAGGTGCCCAAAGTGGTTCTACTCCTCTTTTAATAACAGTAGCTGTAGCACAAGGTTCATTCACAGATAATGATGGTAATGGTAATACGGTAGCTTCATATCAATTTAATTTTGATGCTGTAAATGATTTACTATCATTTGCGGCTGGTATTAATGCTTCAGGTGATGCAATTGCTATTGGTGCAATTCATACTCCTTCAACATCTGATGTTACATCAGCTGATAATGCTGCAACACTTGCTTTCAGCCCTGCTGATATTAGACCTACGATGGGTATCCAATATTGGATTACATATACTGCAACTGATAGTGCTAATAATGTTCGCTCAATTGCCCGAAGTGTTGTATCCACAAATACTCATGCTAACTACAGAGCATCACCAGTAATTACAGTAACAGGTGGTACTACATACCATGAAAAGGGTGATGCATGGACAGACGACGCAACAATTGCTCTAAGTAATCCAATTACTGGTGGAGAGGTCCCAACAACAACAGTATCTGGTCCAGGTGGTATTACTGCTGTAGATATTCAAGTTCTTGGTACATATACTTTGACTTACTCTTACACAGACGCTGTATATGGTGCAATTAGTACTGTTACTCGTTCTTTCCATATTGTAGGAAAGGCAGTAACATTTACTTTGAGTGCTTTGGCTGGTAGTTTCGATACATCAAGCTTTAACTTCAACTCAATCTCAGGTGCAATTACTGATACTGCTATGGATACATATCACACAATTGGTGTAACTATGGACAAGGCTGACTGGAATGATTTATTCCACTTAGCTCCTGCTGATCCTGGTCTTCCTCAATTAACAACTTTGGCAAATATTGATGTATTTGAAGAAGAGGCATTTGGTTTCAAGACAGTTGCAACTAATTTGCAAACAGCAATTACCGATATTCACACTAATACTCTTTCACTTAATGTTGGCACATTAACATCTGATACAGCAGCAGTACCTATTGCTGATAGTGCAACCAAGGTTTGGGCTAAGTCTATCTTTGGTGGTCAAGAGCATATGGAAGATGTGTTTGCTAACCACGCAGCAATTAAGGCAGAAATTAACACTTATATCTCAGGAACTGATGATAACTCTTTGTTAGGAGATTTGCGTGATGCACTAACAGCCGCCGATAATAAGACAAATGTTCTTGCTGACCGTACTCTTGCTAACTTGGGACGACAACTTACTTTGCAATTACACGCCGCAATTGCTGGAACTAATTCTGAATATAGATTAACAGCTGCCACAGGTGGTATTTTCGCTGGTACTTCAGCAACTCTAGGAACATCCGATGCCTACTATCCTTTCTTGTTCCAACACGGAGATAAGCTTCGTTTCAGTTTATCTTTATCTCATCCTGCTATTGACAATACGCAGTTTTTCACTAATGGTAGTGATCCTGCAACTCTTAATATTAGAGTAGAGATAACTATGGCAGATGCTTAAATTAAATAATATTAAATAAATCTATTTTAATATTATTTACAAGAACCAATAACCATATTTTTCCATAACATCTTTTTTCTTTGTAGTTATATAATTAAAATGAATTAAATATGGCATTTGTATAGTATTTCGTGCTTTTAACAAAATTATTCCGCATGGAAAGGTTTCATTAGGTAAAAATTTTAGTTTAAATATATCATTTGTTACTTCGACATATACCCTATTTATATACACTTGGTCTTCCCATTGATTACTTTTAACTATTCTTGCTTCTTCTATTATTTTTTGATAATTATTATTTTCCAAATTAAATAAATCTCTTGTAAAATCATTTGATTTTATAAACATAAAACCAGCACATAGATCACCGCTGTTTTCTTGTAATTTATTATTCTGTATTAATATATTATTATCTTTAATATTATCCATTAAATACTGAAACAAATTATCTCTTAAAAATACAATATCTCCATCGGTATAACAAACATAATCATATTTTTGTAAATTGTCATATATAATTTTCATTTTTACTTTCATCAATTCTCCAAATTCTTTGGAACCAAATCCAACATGTTTTTCCCCTCTATAATGATTATTATCAATATGTTCACATGGAATATTTGACGCTTTTAATATATTATAACCTCCTATATCACTCGAATAACACTTTAAAGGGATTTCTATGTTTTGTTTTTCGATAGATTTTAAACAATTTAATGTAAAATTTAAATAACCAGTATTTGTTAAAGTAATAAATGATATTTTATCCATAATATATCTTTATAATATAATATTTTTAATATACATTTTTAATATATATTTTTAATATATGGGAGCAGGATTTTTACCAGTTTCAATATGTAATGGAAAATTAATGTTTTTATTTGGCGAAGAAAGACAAAGACCAAAAGAATCGGCTAGAGGATGGGCAGATTTTGGAGGTGGTCCTGAGAAAGGTGAAACAACTATAGATACAGCTGCTAGAGAAGGAAGTGAAGAATTAACAGGATTACTAGGCAATAGAACAAAAATTCGTAAATTATTAACTAGTAAAAAGAAGGTTACCATAAAGGTAAAAAATATTGTATATACAGCTTATGTAATTCCTGTAGATTACTCACCTGATATTGTAAAACACTTTAATAACCAAGCCGAATTTTTTAAAAAGTATGTTCCTACAAAGGTATTACATAAGTCAGTAATATATGAAAAGTCATCTATAAAATGGTTTTCGATAGAAGATATGAAAAAGGAAAGATCAAAGTTTCGTAATTTTTATCAACACATAGTGGATGAAATAATAGAGAATGAGGATAAAATAACAAAACTGTTTACATCTAATAAAAAGAAGACAAGAAAGAATAGAGGTGGAGGTGATGATAATGTATTCAATATTTAAGTTATTAATATGAAATTTATTATAATATATTATACAAATGACAAAATATAAAGCAGCGTATATACTTTCTCATAATGGATTAGGAGATAATATAACAATGATAGGAGCAGTAAAATTTCTTTTACTTCACTATGATACTATATATTTATTGTGTAAAGAAAAAAATGTGTCGAATATTAAATTATTAATTAACAACGAAAATGTAGTCATTGTTCCAGTTGCTAATAGAAACGAGAAACATACATGTAATAGTATGATCAAATATGTATATAATAATGAATATACTGATATTTTCATATGTGGTCCTCGTAATAAAGATTATTTAACATCAAAAATAAATAATCCTGCTATATTAAACTATAGTAAAAATAATAAATATGACCTTTTAGAAGGACAGGTGGATCTGAACCATGTTAAAATATTTTATCAAGATATGAATTTAGATTTAAGTATATATTACGATTATTTTGATATTCATAGTACAGAAAAAAGTATATCACTATATGAAAGAATTAAGGATATAAACATTATATTTTGTCATACACGCTCGTCTACAAAAACAATAAGTTTGCCAGAAAACATTAAAACGTATATAAATGATAATAAATATATTATCATTTGCGCTAATGAAAATATATATAATAAAAACCATGCCCATTTTGAAGTAGCGAATAAATTTATAAATATACCCGTACAAGAATATATAGATGTTATAAAAAATGCATGTGAAATATTTGTAATAGACTCATGTTTTAGTTGCATAGTTCATCCATTAAGTGTATCAAATAAACTTAATACTAAAAAAATAGAATATTATAATAGAAAATAATATATATGATTACAATAAATTTTATTTTTAGTATAGGTTTTCGTTGTAATTCTCCTGGTTTTCTAAATTGTTATAATATTAGAAATATTTCAGGGCCATTTGATTATTTGTTTATTGATATAGAAACAGCATTTGATAATATTAATAATAATTTTGATTTATTTTTTAACGATATAGCATTCGTAAATAAAAATAAAAAAATTAATAAAATATATTATTCAGATAAAAAAATTAATAAACAGATTTTGGATTTTACAGAGAATAAAGATATTGCATATATGAGCCATGATTATAATAATGTCAATTTAATTATTAATCAAAATTTTATTAATGATACTCCTTCTAATTTATACAATTGGGATAGAATATGTATTCATCTTCATCATGATATAACTGAAAAATCGGAATATGATAAAATTTATGAAAGAGTTAATATATTCAAAAAGATTTATAAAAACAGAAAAACTGATATGTGTCTTTTTTATATTACTAAGATAGTTGAAACAGAAAATATTGAACAATACCAACAAAAAATTTATGATATGAAAAAAAAATACAATATAAATTGTTATATTATAATCATAATATGTTCGGATAAATTAGATGATTATTATATTTTTGAAAATGATATTTTGTATATCATAAAAAAGGTTAATAATTATAATTGTCAATATCATAGTAAAGTAGGTACTGATAATAATTTAAATTATGATAAAGAATATAATATTATTAAAAAAATATTTAATTTAAAATTAATGCCATATGAACAAATTAAGATGATTTAATATAAATTTAATATATAATTTATATTAAATGAAAATAAATTTTTTGACGTTTGCAAATAGTGATTATATGACAACAGATAGAATTGCAGAACAAGCAAAAGAGTTTGGTACATTTCATGAAATTATTCAAACAAATGAAGAAAATATAAAAGAATTTATAGAAAAACACAGAAATTTTATAAATACTCATAAAGCAGGATATGGTTTCTGGATATGGAAACCTAAAATAATTTACGATACCTTACAAAAATTACAAGATAATGAAATCTTAATATATTGTGATGCGGGTATATATATTAATAAAAATGGAAAAAAAAGATTTGATTTTTATATTGAAAAACTAAAAGAATATGATATGGTAACTTTTTCCACAAGTGACAATTATAAAGCACAACAATATGTTAAGAATGATGCTATTATGTCATTTTACCCCGAATTCAATAATGAATGGAATACTGCTTGTTATGCTGGAATAATGATTCTAAAAAAGAATGATACTACAGTCAATTTTATTAAAGACTGGTTACGATTATGTGAAAATTATAATTATTTGGATAAAAAACCATCAACTAAGTATAAAGATCTTCCTCATTATTGTGGTAATGATTGTGACAACGGTTTGTTTAATTTATGTTTAGCAAAATATAAGGTTCATTTTACAATAACTCCCGATGAAATAAATTTATATACTTCAAATAAAATACAAATTGCTCATACAAAACAAACCCCAAAAAAAATTGATTGGAGTTCTTTGGATCATATACCTTTTCAAGTGCGAAGAATGACGCCTAAATTTGGTTATAAATAATTATTTATTATTAATAAGCATATAAGTTTAAAAATTATTTAAATCTATATATAAATTAATGAATATAATGATTATTGCTCATACTGATGATGAATTATTATGGGGGTGGAAAGATTTAGAATATGAAACAGACTGGTTAGTAATATGTGTATTCCAACAATATAATTTTAAAGGTGCTGATACTCAAAGATTAAAGAGATTTAATTCTTTTAAAAAAAGTAGTGAAATATATAATTTTAAATATATATTGCTTGATTTTATTGATAATCCGAATGATAAATTGGTTAATTATTCGATACAAAATGACATGAAAAAAAAGATTATTGAAAACTTACCCAAAGAATATAATAAAATTGTAACTCATGGTCCGGAAGGGGAATATGGTCACTATCATCATAAAATTGTTTCTAAAGTTGTATCATCTATTATTGATAATAAACCAAAATTATATTATTTTTCATTTGATAAAAATAATTCTTCAGTTTTCTCTTCTAAATATGAAGAATGTTTTAAAAATTATTTTGGATTACCAACAAATACACCTGATTGTATAGGTCATAGAGCTTTATCTAAAATAAGTAAAACTATTAATGTATTAGAATACAAGAATTATTATAATGAAATTGTAAAAAATATATATCCTAAGAATATTATTGAAGCGTATAGTGGTGAAAACAAATATTTATAAGATATAAAATAATATTTAATATCTTATTTAATATAAGTATATGCCATTAGAAAATAGATATGATAATATTTATGATATAATTATTATTGGAGGCGGTCCCAACGGCATATATTGTTTGAACACAATAAACAATTGTTTTCCTGATAAAACGATAGGATTAATTGAAAAATCTACAATTGTTAATAATATAAAACAATATCCAAATATATTATGGCATAATGGATTAAACGCATTATGTTTTGATTCCGAAAATAAAAATATTAACAGACATCCAACAACTAAAGAAGTTATTAATTATTATGAAAATTATTTTATAAACAATAATTTAAAATTTATAAAAAATGAAGTTATAGATATAATTAATAATGAAGATATTTATAAAATAGTATTGAAAGATAATGAACTATTATCAAAGTATGTTATTATATCAACAGGTATATATGAAAATATTAAATATTTAAATATAAAAACCGATTATCCTTATATTAAGTATTCTTTTATTGATTTAGAAACTAAAAATAAAAATTTAGTTTTAGTAGGAGGAGGTAATTCAGCGATAGATTATGTGATAAATTTACTACCATTTAATAAAATTACATGGATAATCAGAGGTAAATATTGTAAGAATAGCGCACATTTAAATAAATTACGAGAAATAATGAAAAAGTATAATCATAATTTATTTTTATATGAAAATACAATCATTCAAGAATTTTATGAAAACAATACATTAAAACTATCAAATGGTATTAATATAAATAATATTGATCATTGTAATATATTAATTGGTTACAGTAATATTAGTAATTTAATAACAAAATTAGGAATTGAAAATAATGGCGATATTATTAATATTGACAATAACTATCAAACTTCACGAAAAAATATATTTGTATTTGGTTCAATATCATCTCAAACTAACGATATAGTGTATATACATAATGGTAATCCACATAGATTAAAAAATATTATTAATTTTATAAAGAATAATTAGTATTTTTCCATAAACAATCAGATAACATATCTTTTACCTGGAATTTATTTTCTATAACTATAAATCCTTTATTAGTTAAATAATTATTAATATCCAAAAATGTATCATTATTGTTTCTTGTCTCAGTAAAATCACACTCAGATATAATAAATTTAACATTAGATATCATATCACCTAAACTTTTTAAAACCTTCAATCCTACTCCTTCTACATCAATGCATATTAAATCTATATTTTTGATGTTGCTATCTTTACAATAGTTATCAAGCCTTATAGCATCGACTTGTGTTAAAGTCCAATCAACGTCTTCTGTATATGTATTATAGAAATATTCTCTTTCTTTTGAAGTGCTAGGGTGCCCATTTGCAAGACATTTATCTACATAAGTTTTATTAACTTTACCTAATATTGATGAAGCACCAGGATTAGATTTACATATATAAAAGTCGAGTGTCTTTTGCGTATCGTAAACTGCTTTATTAACAATTACAATATTATTTCCCACATTATTTTTTTTTATTTGATTAATACTTTCTATTTTAGGTTCAAATAAATGATAATTTTTTGGCTTAAAAAAATTATATATTTTGTTAGAATCTTTGCCATCATTTGCTCCGATTTCAAATATTGTTTCTACCTCACATTTGTTTATATGCTTAAAAAAATAATTGTAAGACATACGTATATATATATATATAATTTAAATTATTTTTTTTAATACAATAATCATATTATTTCTACCTTTAAAACATTTAATTATTTCAAAATTTTGTTTTATTAAATCATTATTATCAATAAATTTTTCCCAATATTCTTGTGTAGAATAATTATTTACTCTAACATTAGAAATACATGTTATATCAGGACCCAATAATACATTACCACCTTTATTTAAAATTTTAATTGTATGTTCTATCATTTTAGTTTCATTATTGTATAGTGTATATGGGCAACCTCCACCGTGACCATCAGGTAATCCTAGTACACCAAAAAGAATAATATTATCAAATTTATATTCTGGATTATAATCTAAATAATCAATAGTAGTATGTTTAAAACTAGAACCATAAATTTTTGCTTCATCACGAATATCAATTGTTTCATATAAACAATCACTATTACAACATACTTCTTCATTTGCATTAAAATCATCTAACCCTACATTTAACACACGTTCTTTACAAGAAGGTAGAAATTCAGTTATTATATATTTTCTTTCGGGTAATTTGTCAAACCAAGCTTTTCTAGATTCATAAAACCTTTGCATTATATTTTATATATAGTAAGTATTTATTATATATAAACTAATTGATTATATAATAAAAGATATATCGGGGAAAATTATTATATAAAAGAAGATGTTTGTCTTTTAATTTGATAAAGTGGGTTATTTGGGGTCATAATAACTTCATCTTTATCTACAAAACAATTTACACCATAATTTTGAATTTTGTTATTTTCACCTTTTAACAAATAGATTTTTTCATTATCAATTTCTAATAATTTACTAGTTTCACATTTTATATTATTTTTTTGACACTTATTTATTAAATAGTTAAATAAATACATAATATTTTCACCTCTATACTCTGGATTTTTATCATATAATTTGTTATTATTAATTGATTGTATTAATAAATCAAGTATTATTGGACTATTTTTTCTAGCAACCAGAAGGCCATTACCTGTATCATTTTTCCCTTTAGCAACCATAAAATCAATATTAGAATATTTTTCAAAACTTACAAGCATATGCAAATCTATATCAAGATAACAACCGCCAAAAATATATAATAAAGTATATCGTAAAACATCTGATTTATGACAATATCTGGGCATCATATCAATCGCGTCTAATAATTTATTTTTAAGTTTTTCATCATAAATTTCCTTTCTAATAATATCTTTACCTTCTTCAAAATCTAATAACTGATAATTATAATTTGGATTTAATTTTTTTATATTATTTGTTATAATCTCTGGTATTAACTTTTTATCATGATATATTTGGAAAATATTTTTTTCATTAGTATAATAATAACTAATTTCATTTAATAAAGTATAATTTATAGGAAACTTTTTATATTTATATATAATCAGTTCAATTGCTCTATCATTGAATAAAGATGGTTCAAGATAACCAGATAATCTTAATTTTAAGTTATTCATATTATCTTTATCTCGTATACATAATTCATTCCATATTTTAATAACTGTTGGTAAAATATGTATTCTGTTATCATAATTAAGTATTTCCTCTACAAGTTTTAAGATCTTCTCCAAATTATATTTTTGATATTTTACTATATCATAATAATAACTATATATACTATTAGATAATAAACAAATAGCCATATCCATAAGACCTGGGTATTTTGAAATAGTCCATATTTGAGATGTTCCTAATAATAAATTTATGGAACCATCCCTAAGAAACATAAAATTATATAAAGATGTTCCAGAACCACTTATATGAAATTTAACTTTACTCATAAGTTTTAATTGTTCCTTAAAATTAGGGATATTTCTCCATTGTACAATATTACAATTATAATTCTTTTTCAAAAAATAATCTTTTAAATTATACATAATATCTTTATCATTCCGAGACAATCTATCACCATCAATTATTAATACATCTTCATTATTATATTCATTATACTTTATATTATATTTATTGTACATTCTGTCTCTGAATTTTTCTAATGTAAAATTATTTTTACCCAAAAAAGATGCGTTTATATTCATAGTTGTACCTTGTAAACCTCCACTAGCGTTGCCTATAAAAATATTTTCAAATTTATAATTTTTACAAGAACCATTACCGTTGTCTAATAATAACTTACCACCACAGAATACGTTAAAAATATCTAACAACCAGTTTCTAGATGCGTTGGACGGAAATTTCCACCCTTTAATAACAAGTGTTTTTAAAAACATATTGAAATTTTCATCAGGATTAGAAAAAAAGTGTAAATAATTTAAAAATAAAGGATAAAGTGTATCGCATAAGCCATGTGCTACATTCCAATCATAATAATGATATGCATAACCAGTAGGTTCTTTAATAGTTATTATTTCTGTATTATTTAAAATACTATTTAATCCTTCTTTATTATTTACTTTAATAACCTGTATATTTAAATAATTATTAAAAATTACTAATATCTTATCAATTTCTATATTTTCTTCAATAGTATAAAAATAAAATGTTTCATTTATAAAATATAAATTTTTAAAATGATATCTTACTCGGTTTTTATCTTTTACATTATGTGAATTTAAAATACTTGAAAATTCATCGTTGTCCATTAAATATAATATATAATATATTATAATTTATTAAAAACTACTAACATAATATATAAAATGGATAATATATTATATTTACCTGTTTCTTTGGGTGAAGCAATTGATAAACTAACCATTTTAGATATAAAATGTGATAAAATAACAGACCATCGCAAAATAGATGTTCAAAAAGAATATGATATTTTATATGAAAAATTAAAAGTTTTCAAAGTAAAATTTGATGAACTATATTGTTCTATGAAAAAGATGAATTTGATTATTTGGCACCAAATGGATGTATTACGAGATGGAACTACAAGTGATGAAGACTATATGAAATTATGTAAGGAATGTATCGAGAGCAATGATATACGATTTCGTATAAAAAATAAAATAAATTTAATATCAAACTCTACTTTAAAAGAGCAAAAAAGTTACAAAATAAATAGATTAGTCATTCATTTAAATTGTAATGAAGGATATTTCCATTTATTTATAGAACCAATAAAATACTTTTCTTACATTTATGATGAAATTATCATACAATCATCAAAAAATATAGATAAAATTAGAAATAAATTTGATTATGATAATACAATAAAATATAATGTAGAAATAATTGGGTTGGATATTAAACAATTATTTAATTTTCAGAACAATTGCTATACAATAAATGAGATATATAAAATAATGAATATTACAGAACAAAACTTACAAATGTTCTAATTTTATACAACTAATGTTATAATGGATTGGGAATGCTGGTCTATTTTCATCATATATACACTCAAAATGAACTATTTTAAAATAGTTTTTTTCTAGTAAATATTTTAATCCATATTCTGTTATTCTAAACCCATCTGGAATCGGCCCATGTAATCGAAAGTTTAAAGGTACTGATAAATGTAACACACCATTTTTTTTTAACTTTAAATATAGTTGTTCAACCATATTCCATGGTTCTGTTGTATGCTCTAAAACTTCTAAACAATATATAACATCATATCTTTCATCTGGTATATTATTATTTTTAGTTAAATCTGCAACATATGTAGTATTATTTTCAATAATATCACATGTCTCAATACAATTATCTATAGATTTTATTCGTTCTTCATCATTTTCTTTTGGTCCAATTTCTAAAATTAATTTATTTTTTAAATTAGACAATGTTTCGGTCAAAAAACTGTTTATATGTTCTCTTATAAAATTATAATAAATATTATCTTGTGTGAATATAATATTTTTATCTATACTTTCAAATAAATCATTTTTTAATACATTTCTTTTAGATATGGTATAGCTAGTTTCCATTATCTTAAAATATATAATAAAGAAAGATTTAAATGGTTATTATATAGTTTAAGATAATGGACAAAATAAACGTTTTAATTTTTCCTTCTGCAACTGGAACTTCACGAGAAATATTTGATTCTTTAAAATTTATAAGATGGATTAACATTATAGGTGCAGACAACGATATTAAAAACTTTTCACATTATGAATTCAAAAATCTAGAAATAAATGCACCATTTATAACTAATGAAAATGAAACTATATTATTTTTACAAAATATTATAAAAAAATATAATATAAAATGTATATATCCAGCATTTGATAGCGTAATGCTATTTTTAAAAAAACATGAAAACACATTAAATGTCAAAATATTGACTTCACCATATGAAACATGTCAATTATGTATTTCAAAAACAGATACTTACCAAAAATTACAAGACATTATTAACGTTCCTAAGATATATAATAAAGACCAAGTTACTTGTTATCCAGTTTTTATTAAACCGGATAAAGGTTATGGTTCAAGAAATGCATATAAAGTTAATAATAATATTGAATTAATTGACTATACAAAATCAATAAGTGATTATATTATATGCGAGTTTTTACCTGGAAATGAATATACAATTGATTGCTTTACATCTAACAGAAAACTTATTTTTTGCGAAGGGAGGCAGAGAACTAAAGCAGTTAACGGATTATCAATTTTGACTGAACATCGCAATAATCCAGAATTTAAAAAAATAGCAGAAGCGATTAATAATAATATTGAATTTGTAGGTTCTTGGTTTTTTCAGGTTAAATATAATGTAGATTCCAAACTTACATTACTTGAAATAGCACCTAGAATACCTGGAGCAGCTGCATTACATCGTGCTTATGGTTATAATGGTCCCTTATTAACTATATACAATTATTTAGGTTATCCAATAAATTATATTAACATGAATAAATATGAAAATAATGTATCATGTTATAAAACATATGAAAATAAATATAATTTAAATTTATTTTATGACAACGTATATGTTGATTTAGATGATACTATCATTATAAAAGATAAAGTAAATGTTGAAGTTATAAAATTTTTATATTATTGTAAAAATGAATCAAAAAAAATAATATTAATTACAAGAAATACTAACCCCATTGTTAAATTACAAAAATTTATTATCTCAGAATATTTATTTGATGAAATAAAAATTGTTAAAAAAAATGAGAATAAATCTAGCTTCATAACAGATAAAAATAGTATTTTTATAGATGATTCCTTTATGGAAAGGGATGATGTAAATAAAAATAGTAAAATTTGTGTATTTAATTGTGATGCAATTAATTCATTATATAATGTAAAATATTAAATAATAAATTCTTATTATACTCCGTTGTAATTTAATATTTATAAAAAATACGTTATTGTATTAACAATATATTCTTGTTCTTCATATGTAATATTGGGGGATGATGGAATCATGATAATCTCTTTGTTAAGAATATGACTGGTTTCGTCATTATTTTCCACCATTTTTAGATGTTCATGAGCATTTATTGGGTAAAAAAAT
>Ga0233439_10001425_pt1 | contig 30562 bp, 5 predicted proteins | sample SI_123_September_6_FD_182713 | JGI IMG/M metagenome (GOLD analysis project Ga0233439, IMG submission 182713) | Seawater microbial communities from Saanich Inlet, British Columbia, Canada - SI_123_September2016_100_MG | ecosystem: Environmental > Aquatic > Marine > Inlet | place: Canada: British... | reverse complement strand
TAACATCGGCACCGTCACCGCCGAATAGGAGGTCGTCGCCTTCGCCGCCATCTATGGTGTCGTCGCCGAGACCGCCATCTATGGTGTCGTCGCCGGCGTTGCCGGTGATGATGTCGTCACCGTCGCCAGCGATAATCACATCGTCGCCGACGGTGCCCGCATAGCCGGTATCGCCGGCATTGGCGGCTTGCAAATCGCTGGCCATGAGAATGGTGCGGACGGCGCCGTCGTCGTCGAAGGAAATCTGGGTAAGTGGCGCCGTTGTGTGGTTGACGATGGTGACCGAATGCACCGCGTTCAACTCATCAATGGTGTAGATGCCGTTCAACGGCTCGTCGGAGAATTCATCGATGGTGAAGGTGAAGACCAGATCGCCGTTGCCTTGAAGAATGACGTCCTCGATCTGGAAATCGGTATCGATAGACAGGGTATCCAGCCCCTCACCGGCGAAGATGACATCATTGCCGGTGGAAACCAGATAGGTGTCGTTGCCAGCGCCGCCGATCAGTGTGTCGTCGCCGCCATGGCCGTCCAGAATATCGTCGCCGTCATGGCCATCGATGATGTTGGCGCTGTCGTCACCGGTAATCGTGTCGGCGGCCTGGGAGCCGATAATATTTTCGATGCTGCTCAGGGTGTCGACGTCGCTTCCCTGGGTGACCAGGAAATCACCGAATTCCAGGAACGAATTGATCGAATCCGCGCCAATATAATCCGCACCCATATCGACAATGATGCCAACATTCTGGCTGGAATATACGGCGGTATCGATGCCGTCGCCGCCTTCGATGCGGTCGCTGCCGAGGCCGCCTTCCAAGCGGTCGTCGCCGGCATGGCCGAGGATAATATCGCCGGCGCTGCCGCCGATGACTTCATCGCCCGCCGCTGTGCCGGTAATCAAGCTGGCGGCGATAGTATTGGCGTTGTTGAGGTTATTGGCCAATCGGAATGTATCGAGGACACCGTTCTGGTCGTAATCAAACTCGATGGTATCGACCGGCTGTGACAGGTGATCCTGGATGTGGGTTTCGTTGATTACAATGCCATCATCAGAGAACTGAACGATGAGATCGTCGAAACTGCCATCACCATCGGTATCGCCGTAGAAAACATCCTCCAGCGAATGCTGCAGGCCGAGGCGCAACGTGTCGAACCCGGTGCCCGCAATTATCGTATCGGTGCCGTCCGAGGCCAAGAACACATCGTTGCCGGCGCCGCCATCCAACAGATCGTCGCCGGCGCCGCCGTCGATGGTATCGTTGCCGAGCCCGCCGTAGATCGTGTCGTTGCCGTCGCCGCCTGAAATCGTGTCGTCAAATTCGCCGACGCCGTTGACGGTGATGGTCACGGTCTGCTCGACCGCCGGTGCGGTGCCGTCGCTGACCGAATAGGTGAAGCTGACGCTACCGGTTTCGCCCTCGCCGAGAGCGCTGAAATCGCCATTCGGATCGAACGTGAAGATACCGTTGGGAGAGATCGATACCAAACCGCTATCGACGCCGGTGCCGCTGACCAGCGTGAAGTCCAAATCGTCGCCGTCTACGTCGGTCGCTTCCAGGCGCCCCGATATGATGGCGTTCTCAAACGCAGTGATCGCCGTAGTGCCGGCGATCGGCGCATCGTTGACCGCGGTCACTTCCACATTGACCGTCGCCGTCGCCGGATTGCCGCCGGCATCCTCGACCGTATATTCGAAGCTGGCGATACCGTTGAAATTGGTCGCCGGCGTAAACACAACATCGGTGCCAACGATGGTAACCGTGCCGGTGGAAACATTTGAGACAGCGGTCAAGCTCAGGGCCTCGCCCTGGATATCGAAATCGTTAGCCAACAAGTCCGCCACCGGAATGGTGATGGTTGTATCCTCGGCGCCGGCTTGGCTCAGGAAATCATTGCCGGCGATGGGCGCCGCATGATCGGGCCCGATTGATACATCGGCAAATTCCAGGGTTTCGACATTGACTAGTGTATCGGTGCCGTCGTCGCCATCGCCAATGTTGTTGTCGGTAACGGTGATAATCCCGGCACCATCATTGGTGATCGTATAATCACCGATTGCGCCGGAGAATAGGGCCGTATCGCTGCCAAAGGCGCCGTCGACGCTGTCATCGCCGGCGCCGCCCGTGATAAAGTCGTCGCCGTCCCGGCCATTGATGATGTCATCACCGGCCAGGCCGAGGATAAAGTCGGTGGCGAAGGTGCCGTTGATAAGATCAGCGCCTGCGGTTCCGAAAATTTCCGGGCTCAAACTAATGGTCACGTCCGCAAATTGCAGGGTTTCGACGCGTGTAATGGTATCCAGGCCCTCGGCCCCGGTTAGATCAAACACCGTGGTGGTGCCGCCGAGCGAAGTCACCGAATAATCGATCAGATTGCCGGCAAAGACGGCGATATCGGCGCCCGCGCCGCCATCGAGGATATCGTCCCCGGCTCCACCGGTCAGGGTGTCGGCGCCGGCGCCGCCAAACAATTGATCGGCGCCGCGCATGCCGGTCAGAGCATTGGCTGCCTCGTTGCCGAAGAAGACGTCGTTGCCATCGCCGCCAAAGACATTCTCGATCACCGTCGCCGCCTCGATCAGCAGCGGCAGGCCGAGCAAGGAATTGATCGAACCTGCATCCAGATCAAAGGTGATGTTTTGGGTGATGGCGGCGAAGTTGAGGGTATCGGTGCCGGCGCTGTCGGCTAACAGATCGCGGCTGCCATCGAAACCAAGCCCGGCCCATTCGTCGGTATAGAAATAAGTGTCGTCATCGCTGATCAAATCGCCCTGAATTGACAGAGTCCAATCATGCAGGATGCCGACATCTACAGCTTCGGTGTCGGTGACCTTCAATATCCAGTCGCCGGCGGATTCCTCGCCCCAGAACTGGACGCTGTCGAAGGTGAAGTTGATGCCGGTATATCCGTCAAGCTCGCCCAAGCTTCCAAAGCCGGGCCGGTTGACGAGAACACTCGACGTCAGATCCGGAGATACCAACTCGACAATCAGATCACCAATCCAGGTGTGATCCAGATTAAGCACAACTTCTACATGGTCGATCTCAATATTGGAGGCCACCGTGATCGTATTAGCGACCGTCGCATTGTCGAGAATATCCAAATCGAGCACGCCAGACGTTTCGGTCACCGTCTCAAGATTGGTGGCAGTGCTTTGCGCCGCCCAGGTCTCGGCCAGCCGCACGGCGGCATGGGCATCGACCAGGCCGAAGCCATAATTGCTACTGACGGTCAGGCCGCCGCCATTAAAGTTGTTGGCGCCGTTGGTCTGCCAGCCGACATCGGATCCCGACGGGTTTACTGATGTATAGGCCAAGATTTCCTGAACATCGCGGTAGCCGAGGTCGCTGTTGGCCTCGAGCATCAAGGCAACCACGCCCGATACAATCGGCGCCGCCGCCGAGGTGCCGCCAAAGTTGGAGGTGTAGTCGCTGAAATCGTAACCATCGGGGCCGACGAGATCGGTAGTAAAGATGCCCTCGCCCGGCGCCGATACCAATATGGCAGAGCCCGGCGTGCTGAACGATGATATCTGGCCGTCCTGGCTGATCGAGGCGACGGCGATGGTTTCCGGCGCGTTTTGCAGATTGTGATAGTTGACGTCGTCGCCGGAATCGAAGGAGTTGCCGGCGGCGAAGGTGATGACCGTGCCGAGGCCGCCGCGTCCCAGCGTCACCGCGTCGGTGATCGCCTGGGTGAATTGCTGGGCCTGCGGGTCAAGCTTGTTGTCGTCGAACGGACGGTCGAAGCCCCAACTGTTGTTGACCACGTCCACAGTCTGCATCTGCTGCATGGCCAGCAATGTCTGCGCATCAGAGCCATTGAGGCCGAAGCCCATGCGGAACATGGTGATGTCCGCATCCGGCGCGACGCCGACCGCATCGCCAGAACCCAAGGTGGCGCCGATCAGACCGGCAACCGCGGTGCCGTGGAAATCGTCACCGCCGCTGGCGAACGCATCCAAATCCCCATCGCGGGCGTCCAGATCGAGATCGAAGCGGTAGTTGAAGTTCAGGTCCGGATGATTGTAGTCGATGCCGTCATCAATGATGCCGACCAAAACGCCTTCGCCGGTAAACTCGTCCCAGACATCCGTAACGTTGATATCGACCCCGGGGACAAGAGCGTTGTCCAGATGCCATTGATCGAAAAAGCCCGGGTCGACGGGAACCAGCGCGTGGATGGGTCCGCCCTCGGACATCGAGACCAGATCGTTGCGATAGGATTTGAAATCCGCATCGTAATAAATGGCGCCCGGCAGCAACCCGTCATAGGCCTGATAGATATTGCCGGTAAGGCCGGCGCCGCTGGTGCCGCCGGAGGCAGTCTCATCCTCATAGTCGCCATAGATAACGTCATCGCCAAGACCGCCATCGATTGTGTCGGTGCCGACGCCGCCGATCAGCGTATCGTTGCCGGCGCCGCCATCCAGCGTGTCAGCGCCATCGGCGCCGTCCAGTACGTTATCGAGCGCGCTGCCGATGATCAGATCGTCGGTATCTGTGCCGTGAACATTTTCGACATTCACTATCGAGTCGGTGGCTGGACCAATCGGGATATCAGCGTTCTGCGCCACGCCGCTGGCATCGTACGCCAGGCCCTCTGCCAAATTGATTTGGATACCTTGGGTGAATTCGTCGCCGAATCTGATTTCATCGATGCCGGCGCCGCCATCAATAATATCGGCACCCCTGCCGGCGATAATGGTGTCGTTGCCGGCGCCGGCATTGACAATGTCGTCGCCGCCATTGTCGACCAAAATATCGTCGCCGGAACCGGTTGAGAGGGTTTCGCCCAGGTCCGTGCCGACAACGACGGTATTCGTCACATTGGCGCTGGCATCGAAACCGGCGGCGACCGTGAAGACCTCGTTGGCATCGATAACGCCGTCTTCGTTGGCATCAAATGCGAGCCCCGCCAACGGTGCCGATGCATGATCGGTAATCGTGATGGTGCGCGCCGTCTCGGCACCGGTGACAGGATCGGTCTCGATGGCGCTGATCACCAAATCGCCGCCGCTGTTAAGCACCGCCGATTCCAACTCGAAGTTGGCCGATACGATCAAAGTATCCGTGCCACCACCGGTTGATAATGTCAAATTTCCAGAGGTCAACGTGACCTGATCATCGCCGGTATTGCCGGTGACGGTTTCGACGCCGGAAACTTCGATGACGTTGCCGCCGGCATCAAGCACCAGGGCATCGTTGCCATCGCCGCCATCGACGCTGTCGCCGACGACCGCGTTGCCATCAAGAGTGATCGTGTCGTCGCTGGCGGAACCGGTAATCTCTTCGCGCAGCAGCGGATCAAGAGTAACGATTGCCACACCGGAAACCGCGATTTGCGCAACCGGCAATTCGCCGGTGACCGTGATGGTAACCGTAACCGGCGCTGAAATTCCGCCATTGCTGTCGATGACCGTATAGCTGAACGTATCTTCGACGGAATCTTCGGAGCCGAGCGCAAACAACGAAGCCGAGGTCGTCGGATCGTAGGTGAACACGCCGAACTCATCGACGCTGATCGCCGCGCCGGCGGCGCTGATGGCATCGAATGTGCCGACCGAAATCGCGTCCCCGTCAACATCGCTATCGTTGGCCAAGGCATCGATTTCCAAGGCCGCGAGGCGGAAGGTTTCGCCTATATCCGCCGTCGCCACCGGATTATCATTGGTGCCGGTGATTGTTACCGTAATGGTTGCTTCCTGCGAAAACGAGTTGCCGGAATCACGGATGGTATAGGTGACCGTGTCGGTGGTCGTCTCGCCGACGGCCAGGGACTGGAAGGCATCGATGCCGCTCGGATCATAGAACAACGCACCACCGGGAACGCCGGTGCCGGTAATCGTGGCGCCCGAAGCCGCCGTCGCCGAATTGACGATCAGGGTTGCCGTCGTATCGACCGTATCCACGTCGGTGTCATTGGCGAGAACGTCGAGGGCGACAATGGCGCCGTCTTCTTCGACCACGACGCCCAGATCAATCGTGGTATCGCTCACCGCCACCGGCGCATCGTTGACGCCGCTCACCGTCACCGAAACAGTCTGTTCCGAGAGGCCGCCATTGCCATCGTCGGCGGCATAGACAAATGTATCGGTCAGCCGCTCACCGCCGGTCAGGGCTTCAAACTCGGCAACTCCGTCGGGGGCATAGGCAATGGCGTCGGTGCGGACTGCGGTGATGCTGCCGTCATCGAATTCACCGGCGTTGGTCTGCGCCGCGGTCACCGTATAGGACAGGCTTGCGCTCGCCGTCGGCGCCGTCAGCATCAGAACATCATCGGTGGAGCCGTCATTGGCGCGGACGATGTCGCGCAAGTCCACGCTGGAATTGATCAATTCGCGGATATTGGAGCGGACCTCCGCCAAATCGGCTTCCAGACCGGTTACCGTATAAGCGATGGCGGTGACGCTGCCGCTCTGGGTGATAGTAATGGTATAGGTGTCATTGGCTTCCATCGAGCCATCGATGGAAATGCGGTCGGCCTGAATCTTGGTGACCACCGCCGCAAGGCTGGAGACGTCCGAGCCGGTCCCCGACTGGAGGCCCACTGAAAGCGTGTCGTTGGCGTCAATATCGTTATCGTTAAAGAGCACATCGACGACAACGAATTCGCCATTTTCCCGGGCCAAGGCCAGATCCTTGACCGCCGATGGCGCATCGTTTTCGCCGGAGATGGTGATCGTCACCGTGGCTTCGTCGAAGTTGCGCCCATCGGTTACCGAATAGGTAAAGGTATCGGTCTTGGATTCGCCAACGCCCAACGCCTGCAACACCGACGAAGAGGCGCTGTAGATGATTTCACCGGTTACCGCGTCAATTTGCGTGGTGCCGAATTCGCCATCGCCCGGCGTGATGATGCGCAGCTCATCGCCATCCGGATCGGTATCATTGGCAAGCACGTTGATGCTGACGGTGCCGCCCTCAATCACGATGGCAGTGTCGTCAACCGCGTTCGGCGGCCCCTGGATACCAACCACGTCAACAGTGACGCTGGCCGTGCTGGTGTCACCAAGGGCGTCGACAACCGTGTAGGTAAAGGTCTCCTGATCAATATTGCCTTCGCCCAAGGTGGCGTATGCTGCCGCAATTGGCGTAAAGACAACCACGCCATTTTCGATGGTCACATTGGCTTTGGAGCCCTCGCCGGCGTAACTCACCGACTGGATGGTCATGGCGTCGCCTTCGACGTCGCTGTCATTATCCAGAACGCGGATGATGATCGCGTCCTTGGTGGTGGTCGATGCCGTATCGTCGGTCAGATCGGGTGCATCGTTGACCGAGGAGATGGTCACCGTGACATCCGCGGACGAGGCCAATCCGGCTTCATCGACAACACGGTAGGTGAAGGTGTCGGTACCATTGAAATTGGCGTCCGGCGTGTAGGTATAAGCGCCGGTAACGGCATTGGTAATGACCACGGTGCCGTTGGCGGGCTCGCCACCGGCAGCGACGGAGAATGTCAGCACATCGTTATTATCGGGATCAACCGCCACAAGGGTGCCGCTGATCGCATCGTTGATGCCATCGGTGTTGGCGTCCAAATCTTCCGAGGAGCTTAAGCTGCCCGCTTCGGCGTCCGGTGCGTCATTGATACCAAGCACATTGATGGTCAGGGTATTTTCCGAGGTGGCGCCGCTGGTGTCCTGGACTACATATTTGATCACCGGCGTATCGGTTTCGCCGGCGGCCAGGGCGCGGAACGCCGCCGCATCCGGCACATAGCCGATCGAGCCGTTAACCGGATTGACGACCACGCTGGCGGCCGAGCCGGCGATGGTCGTCGTTTCGCTTAAAGTATAAGTGATCTCGCCAAAATCGGGATCGGCGCCCGCCGCCGCCGTTACGCCGGCGATATTGTCGGTGACATCCAAAGCCAACGCCGCCGCAACCTCGGCGATGCCGTCGCCGGAAACTGCCAGATAGCTAGCGGCGGTTCCGTTAACCGTGATGGTGTAGGTGACGCCTTCGGTTACCGAGGTGATTTCCTCGATGGTCACCGATTGGACGCTCAACACATCGCCGTCGATGTCTTTGTCGTTGCTCAGTACCTTGACGGTGGTGCCGCTAGCGGCAACAACGGTGCCGAAATCGGGGCTCGATGTCGGGCCATCGTTGACCGCGTCTACTTCAATGGTCACCGTCGCAGATGAAAGAGAAGTTTCCTCGGCATTCTCCACCGTATATCCAAAGCTGTCGGTGCCGTTAAAATTGGCATCCGGTGTATAAAGGATGGAGCCGTTGGCAAGCGAAGTTGCGGCCGTCATATCCGCACCGGCGGTCGCCGTGAACGGCGTGCCGGCCGTTACTGCGCTCAACAATATATGGGCGAGCGAGACATCGGCGGTCGGAACATCGGCGCCGACACTGACGTCGGCCACCGAAGCCGCCAACGTGTAAACGGCATCCACCGTGTCGGAGGAAATATTGATATCGCCATCGGTAGGCCCGGCCGTCGCATCGACAACTGCGTTGACGGTGGTATCGGCATTGATGGCATCGACCAATAGGCTGCGCAGCCCGGCCAGGGTCAGACCGGCGGTGATATCGGCGGCGGTCACGGTGTAGGTGACATCGGTTCCGTCAACGGTAACCGTGTAGGCGTCACCTTCAGCAATGGCTCCGTCGAAGGTCACTTGCTTGGCAGCAACCGCCTTGACCACGTCATTGACGGTGACGTTGGCGTTGACCTTGGCCACCAGGGCATCGCGGGCTGCAATCAAATCCGCTTGGGTGTCGATAGACACTGCGGTTTCATCGACGGTGACGGTATAGGTCCCAGTGCCGGCGCCGGAGAGAGTAAGGGTATCGACTTGCGACAGGACAATGGCATCACCATTGGTGGGCGAGCCCACGGACGTGATCGACGCACCTACAAGCGCCTCGCCATCGGCACGCAGATCGTTGGCCAGCAAGTTGATGATGACCGAGGAATCTTCGTCGATGGCATCGGCGTCGATCAGATTGTCGGCTTTCGCGTCGGGCAACGCGGCGGCGGCTTCCTGGGCGGCGCGCAAGGCCGATTCCTGCGCGGCCTTGGCCAGGGCTTGTTCGAACTGGCTGGCGCCGGCAACCGCCTGCGCCGCCGCCTGGATCGAAGCAACCGCCTGGGCGCGGGCCAATTCCGCGGCCGTATCAGCCAGAGAAATCTGTGCCTGCGCATCAGCGGCGTCGGAGACAGCGTCATCGCGAGTGGTCGAAAAATCAACAAGATCGCCGTTTCCGTCGAGCACGCCAACCGCTGGGTCGAAACTCGGCGGTGCATCAATGTTATCTGCCTTGGTTTCCGCAGTCCCAGCCGCGGACGAGGCATCGTCCAAGGCGCTTTGAATGGCGGATGCCAAGTCTGACGCGGAAGCGAGGCCCTGGGCAAACGCGCGGAGCGCGGTCTCAACGCCGGTCCGGCTGGCCGTGGCGGAAACGTCTGTATCGTTGGTGGAGGCGGTGACGACAATGAAATCGCCGTCCACATCATCGGATGTGAACGCAATCTGACCATCGCCAAAGCCTACCGCCGCATCGACCAGCGACGCAGCGTCTGTATTGATCTGGCTAATTAGACTGTCGCGAATATCGGAAATATTGGCTTCGGTAATGCCTTCTGCGCCAATTTCATGTTCGACCGAGATCGAAACATTGGCAGTGCTGATACCGGAAGTGGCAAAACCGGTGGTATCGGAAGTGCTGGCGAACGCCACCGTTGCCAAATCAAATACCGTGCCGGCGTTGACCGCCGTGAGAAGAACCTCGCCCGCGCCGCCTAGGCTGGCAACCACTGTGCCGCCAAGTGCGGTGCTCGAATTGATGGTATCAATAATGGCAGCGAGCATCTCGGGCAATGCATCGCCATCACTGTTCGCGTCCTCGCTACCGGTCACTGTATAGATCACCGAATCCGATCCGATAGCAATGGTGATCGTATCGTCGGCGACGAGTGTATTGTCGACAGCGGCATCGAGCGTAATGGTGTTGATCTGGGCGACAGATACGTTGACCGTATAGATATCGCCGGCGTCGCCAAAACCGTTGTCGTTACTGCTTTCCAGGAGAACCGAGAACTCCTGCTTGGTCGTCGCGATAGCCGTATCCAGGGCCGTTACAACCGTATCAATGGCTGTTGCAACGGTAGTGCCGGCGGTGTCGGCGCCGGCCGGCGCCGAATCCGGATCGGCCTGGAAGGCCTGGAACGCAGATACGGCGCTATTGATATCAGCATCCGGATTGGTTGTATTATTCAACGCCTCATTGGCTGCTGTTAGGGCGGCGTCCAAAGCAGATATGACGGCGGCGTCTTGGTCTTCGGCGGCTTTGTCGCTTTCGAAATCAAAGGCCGCTTCGATGGCGGCGCGCGCGGCGACGGCGGCGGTCTGTGCATTGACCAGGGCGTCACCGGCGGCGTCCAGCGCGTCATCGAAGTCGGCGGCGGTTTCTTCCTTGGCGCCCTCGGCGGCCTTGTCCGCATCGGCGATGGTCGCCAAATCGGCGATCTGTTTGTTAAGCTCGAAAGCCGTCGCCGAATTGGCAAGATCAACTTGCGCATCAACGTTGGCTTTGGCTTGGGTTGCCGTATCCAGATTTCGCGTGGCAGCTTGGTAATTCAAAAGCGCCGATGACAGGAAATCGCGCGCTTCGTCAATCAGACCCTGAGCAATATCGTTCTTGTCTGGGTTGTTCTCCACAGCCAGTAGCGCTGTGAGGATTTCTGCCTGGACGTCGGCAACACTGGTTGCCGTTACGGTCATCAGGTCACTGTCTTCCAGCGCTGCCGCCGCATCGAGAATGGCATCGCCGGCCTCGGTTTGCGCCAGGGTCGCCGCCGCCAAGGCGTCTTCCGCATCTGATTGAATTTCGTCTAACTTCGCTTTTGCTGCGCTCAAGTCGGGATCGGTAGGTTCTTCATCGGCACCACCACCACCAGGGCCAAAGATAATTTCCAACCTTCCAAGGGCAATGGCACCCTGGGTTTTCGCGGCATCGGCGGCTGCGAGCACCGCGGCGGTAGCCTCATCCGAGGTGAAGGATTTGGCTTCCGGCGTATCTTCGACCGCGTCGATCACTGTATCGGTGGGTGTGGCGCTGGCACTAAACCCTTGGTCGGCATCCACGGCCTTGAGAATTATGACTCCGGCGTCCGTACCCGCTTCGACGGAAACGATGGCACTCGCATCTGCGTTGGCCGCTATCTTGGCGATCATCTCGGCGCGTACGTTGGCCGCCGAATAGTCGCCCGGATTATCACCGCTATCGATATCGGCCTGCGTAATTGAAATCGCGACGGGTGTGTCGGCGCCGGTCGTAATCGTTACCGAAATAGTGTCGCCAACCCCAATATCACCCGCCAGCGTGACGATCTCGATATCCACGGTCGCCGCCTTGGCATTCACGTTAAAGGAATTGGCATCGACCGAAACCAGGGCCTCGTCCAGGGAGGCGGCGGCGATGGTTGCCTGCTCGCCGGCCACAGTCGCCAGGGCATCGATCTCGGCAGACGCTTCCGCCGCCAACTCGTCGGAGCCCTTCAAGTTGGCAATGGTGGTCGCCACTTCGATGGAGTTGTTGCCGTCCGCCGTGGTCAGAACCGTTGTCGTGTATTCGGAGCCTGCCGCCAGGGCGGTTAATTTAATCTCGCCGGTGCCGGCGGTTGCCTCGGCGCTGACAATGGCACTGACCGCTTCAGAATTATTGATCGCATCGACCAGTTTGCCGCGCAATCCATTCAGGGTCAGCCCCGCATCCACATCTGCTTGGGTCACCTGATAGGTGGCGGTAAAGCCATCGACCACCACGGTGAAAACGTCATCCAGATCGACGCTGCCGTTGATGGTTACCGTATCCTCCTGGGACACCTGTGTGGTGCCACTGGAATTGGAGACCGTGGTCGAAACCAGCACATCGTTGGTGTTGCCGGCGCCGCCGCCATCGTTGGCGAGGCCCGACGTGGTAAAGCCGATACCAGGGAAATCGGATGTCAGTTTGATCTGCGAGGCATCGCTGCCCGCCGAAGCGGTTACGGTAAATCCGGAGGTGCCGTTGTTGAGCGCCTCGACCAAGGCGTCACGAATATCCTCAATGGTGAATGTAGGATCGGCGGCGTTGCCGGCAGAAACAGTGACCGTGACTGCATCGGCGCCGCCGACGATCACCGTGTAGGCATCGTCTTCTTCCAGCACGCCTTCGAAAGCCAGCGCCAGCGTATCCACCTGAGCGATGCCGCCGGCGGTGGTGGCGGCGGACGCGGCGGCGTCGGCGGCAGTCTGCGCCTCGGTACGGGCGGCAGCCGATTTGGGGCTGGTGGCCAGGGCATCAGCAGCATTGACCGCTTCGGCGGCGGCCAGGATGGCTTGCGCTTCCACATCTGGTACCAGCACCAAGGCGGCTTCGGCCTGGGCTTGGATGGTTGCCGAATCGGATCCATCGGCAACCGTAATACCAGTGATTTCATCGCGGATGTCCGAAGCAGTGGTGGCGGCCGCGCTGGCGAGGCCGGCGGCGGTGGCGGCATTAGTGGCCGCCAGTTGGGCCGCAGCAACATCGACCGTGGCCGCCGCCGTTTCGGCGTCGGTGGCAGCGATGTCGGCATCGTTGGCCGCTGATTGCGCAGAATCATACGATTCTTGGGCGTCTTCGAGGGTCGCCTCGGCCTGGGTCAGAGCGTTTTGGGCGCGGGAGTTGGCCTGATCGACCGCCGCAAAGGCCTCGGGATCAATGGTTTCGGCAACCGCAGCCGACGCCAACGCAGCAGCGGCCAATCCGGCCTGGGTCGAAACGTTGGTGAAAAATCCTTGCGCGGCGCTCAAGCTGTCGCCGGAATCGGACGCCGCCTGGCTGGCGGAATTGGCGGATGCGCGGGCCTCCAGCGCAGCTTGCACGGCGGCGGTCGCATCCGCTTGTCGGCTTTCGGCGGCGCTTTGCGAGGACGATGCATTCGCCGCTTCCGCAGCCGTTCTCTCGGCGGCGGCATTCGCGGCGGCCTGAGCGGCGGCCAAATCTTCGGTTGCCGCCTCAACCCGGAGGGCTTCCAAAGCCACCTGATCGCCGAGGATGTTATTGACAACGATCGCCTGTTTAGCGGCGGCGATGCTGCTCACATCGGCGGAAAGTATGGCCTGCAATACAGATTGGGCGGTCGCGCCAATGGACACAACCGCCGCGTCTTGCGAGGAATCGGCATCGGCCTGTGCATTCAGCAAGGTCTGCGTAGCGGCCACATTATCGCCAATGTCGTTGAGTTTGGCGGCATTTTCGGCGGCCAACTTGATCAAATCGACGGGCGTTTGAAGGGCATCGATCTTGTCTTGAGTGGTGGCGTCGGCATCGTCGAACAGGGCGCGCAAGGCATCGGCGCTGGCATCGGAATAGGCTGTCAGATTAAGCCCCAAAGTTTCATTTAACTGCGCCAGATTGAGCGCTTGCGCGGCCTCGATAATCGATTCGACCGCGGCATCCGATTGTGCTTCAGCCAACGCGGCGGCGGCGTCTGCGGCCGCCACATCATCGTCGGTTGGCGCCGAAAGCTGTGCGAGCTCTTTGGCGGCATCGGCGGCGTTGGTGGCGGCCTCGGCGGCGCTGTCGGTTTCGCCGGCGGCCTCACTTATTTCGTCAATGATTGCGTCGATGGCATTGTCGGCGCGCGCCTGGGCTGCGCCCTGGGCACCAATTTCGAAGGATGCTGCAAAACCGGCGGCGGCGGCGGCCTCGGCGGCGACGCGCGCGGCGGCGGAGGCGGTGGTGGCGGCGTTGGCTGCCGTGTTATCGGCAACCGACTGGGATTCCTCGGCGGCGGCAACGGCTGCGCGGGCGGCGGTGACCGCATCACGGGCATCGGCGAGCGCGTTTTCGGCGCTAGTCGTCGCCGACGCCCAGACCTTTTCAATCGCGGTTTGAACATTCGCATTGCCGTCATCGGCTGCGGCGGCTTTTTTACCGACCTCGTCGAGGGCCTTGATGCGTGCATTTTCGACGGCCAGAGCGGCGGCCAGATTGACGTTCGGTTGTACCGCATCTTCGGCGGCGGTGGCGGCGGCTTCGGCGGCACCGGTCGACGCGGCTACCGCTTTCGACGCGGCGGCGGCGGCCTCACCGGCCTTGGCGGCAGCGGCGATACGGCCCAGCGAGGCCGATCCATCGACCCAGGAATCGGCGGCAACGGTAGCGTTCTTGGCCACTTCAAACGATGCCGAGGCGGCGCCGGCATCGGACACCGCCCTGATCGACGCAGCCGAAGCGAGCGCCGCATGGGAAATCGCTTCGCTGCCGGCGCCGGAAGCGGCATCGACCGCAGCGTTGGCTGCGGCCAGCGCCAGATCAGCAGCCTGCTGAGCGAGCTGGGAAGCGGCTTCGGCACCTTCAATGTTGACGTCGACAGCCGCCTGCGCGGCAATGACTTTCTGCGCCGCCGCGATGTCGGCCTGTGTGACGGCCGTATTGGAGAGCGTTTCGGCTTGATCGGCGGCGGCCTCGTCCCTGGCGGCCTTGTCGGCGGCTGCCTCTTCCGCTACCAGCTGGGCAGCGGCGGCGGCGTTGGCGGCAGCTTCGGCGGCGTCGGCGGCGGCCCGATCGGCCAGGGTCTGGGCATCCACTTCGGCGCCTTGCAGATCGGCGGCGGCAACCGCATCGGCGGTATCCGCATCGGCGGCAGTCTCAGAATTTTTGGCATCAGCAGCCGACAAGACCGCTTCGGACGCGATGGCCGAAGCTAGACTGGCGAGCGCCGCAATACTGCTGCCAAAGCCGCTGGCTAAGGTCGCGGCACTGGTGGCCGCAATGCCCGCCTCAATCTCGGCGGCGGCGGCAGCGGCGGAGGCCGACTGCACCCGAACGAACGCCGCTTCCGCATCCTGCCTGGCGCCGCCGGCAACAATCGCGGAAAGGTCCGAAATTGCGAGTACGCCGCCGTTGTTGGTGATGGTTACGGTCGCCGCAACCGCATCAAAGCCGCCTGCGGCATTTTTGACCGCATAGAAGAATGTGTCAGTGGCCGTCTCGGTATCACCTAAGTCTTCGAATTCACCGCTATTGACCGCATAAGAAACATGGCCGTCGGCGGCCAGGGTCACGGTGCCCTGCAGTCCATCGGACACGCCTTCGACTTCGGCCAAATTCTGGCGCGCGGTTTCCAGATCAAAATCGCCATCGGCAATCGAGTCGCGGGCCTCGATGGCGGTGGCCAATTCCGCCGCCGCTTTGGTCTCAGAAGCCGCTGCCGCCGCTGCCTGGGCGGCGCCGCCGGCGTTTACGGCGCTCAGCGAAATCGAAGTCTCAACGGCGTCTTGGTCACCGGCCGGGCGGATTTGGGCGGAGCCACCAACGGTGAGCGTGCCGCTGGCATTGGTAACAGTCACAGTTGCCTTGAAGGCATCGAAACCGCCTGCGCCATTGGCAACTGCATAATAGAAGAAGTCGGTAGCGGTTTCACCATCGCCTAAGGAAATATAGGCGTCCGCGTTGGCGACGTAGGTCAAGCTGCCATCCGCACCGACAGTGACGGCACCTTTGGTGCCAGCGCTGGCGCCGCCCGCAATGGCGGCTGCTTCCATGGCTTCTTCCATGGCGGCGGCTACGTCGGCCCGGGCTTGTATAGACGCGGCTTCTTGATTGAACGCGGCATTCTCCGACGCATTCTGCTTGGCTTGCGCGCTGGCATTCTCAAAAGCCGAATTGTTTTCGGCATCGTTGGCATTTTCGGCTGCGAGGCGCGCTTGCTGGCGAGCGATATCGGCGGCGTCCAAACGCGATATGCTCTGCTCCGAAATGGCACCCTCGGCACTGGCATCGGAAGTTGGTGCTGAATCCAGCACCTGGGCCAGATTGGCAAAGGCATCGGCCTTGACTTCGAAGGCGGTTAGCGCTTCGACCGATTTGGTAGCGCTGACCGCAAAGCCACGTGCCGCTGCGGCGGCATCGAGGGCGGCGACGGCGGTCGAATTTGTCTGCGCTTCCGGCGAATCGATCGCAATATTAAGTGTCGATAGAATAAGTTTGGCCGCCCCCTCGGCGGCATCGGCGGAATCGCGGGCATCATCGAGCAGAGTGAGCGCCGTGCCCGGCTCGGCTTGGGTGCCGAGCAAAGTTTCCAACGCCGCTTGCGCGATGCGCGCGGCGGCGGCGTTGAGGGTTGCCTCGGCAGAACCGTCAACGGCGATTTGGGCAACCTGTTTGGCGCCGGAAGCCGTAATCCCGGCGAGGCCCGATATTACAAGCCCAGCGTCGGTATTGGTTATCGTAACTTCGGCCGTCGCCGTCGAGAAACTGCCAACGCCGCCGGTAACGGTGTAGCTGGCATAGGTAAATGTGTCGGTGGCGCTGGCGCCGCCTGCCAAATCGGAGAATTGATCGGCATCGGCTGTATAAGTAATGGCACCATTCAGATTGACTTCAACAACACCTTTGTCGCCGTTCGAGGCGCCGAGCGCCAGGGCGGCGGCGCTGTCCGCCGATTCCTCGGCATCATTAATCGCAAATTCCAAGCCCACATTGGCCTGCCCGCGGGTGGCGGCGGCGCCGACCAGCAGGATCGCTTCGGCGGTCGCAACATCAACGGCCGCTTCGGCCGAAATTTCGGCCTTGGATATGGCATCGATAAATGTGCCGCCGGCGGTAATATCGGCAAGGTTCAGGCTGGCGCTGGTGCCGGCTACATCGACGATTTCGCCGGCGCCGTTTTCGGAGACCTGATCAACGGATACCGTATCGGAAACAACCAATTCGCCGCCCGTGCGGGTGATCGTGATGTCGGCGCTGGAAGTCGTGAAAGTGCCGTCGGCATTTTCTACCGTATACATAAATGTATCGGTATCGGACGCGCCTTCAGCCAGATCGGTAAATTGGGCGGCGTCCGCAGTGTAGGTAATAACGCCATCGGCGTCGATATCGACCGAACCTTTGGCGCCGTCGCTGGCGCCCCGGAATACGGAATCCTTGAAATCCATAACCTCTTCGGCGACGGCGACCGCGGCTTGCGCGGTCACGGTTGCCGCATTGGCATTGGTTAGCTCGGTTTGGGCAACATCAATGGCGTCGTTGAACAGGTCCAGCAAATCGTTGGAGAAGGTTTCGGTGGCGACCGCATTGCCGTTTTCCTGCTCTGCCAATGCCGCCAGATTGTTAAGCAGCAAATTGGCCGGATCGGCATTGGCAAGGGCGCGCGCATGCACCGCCACCTGCGCGGTACCGACCACATCAACATTATCGAGACCCGAGACCACCAATCCGGAGACGAAATCATTGGTAACGGTGACGGTCACTTCCGACGCGGTAAAGACATTATCGAACGAGGCGCTATTGTCATTGACGCTTCCGGTAACGGAATTGGTGGCGCTGACGGCGGCGGCAAAGGGCACGCCGGCAACGACGGGGGTTAGCATGATGCTGCCGGGCTGGGTGCCAGCCGCCGCGCCGACAATGGCGCTGATATCTTCGTCTTCGGCAATCAGGCTGATCAACTGGGTGCTGAGGTCGCTAAGCGAGAAGCCCGCCGTTACATCGGCGGCGGTTACCGTATAGGCAACGCTTTTGCCATCGACGATGACGCTGTAGCTATCGCCTTCTTCCAGCGTTCCGGCGAGCGTGATGGTTCCGGTTTGCGAGGAGACGATGATGGTATCGGCGGCGCTTTCGCCGAACGCAATGTCGTTAATGGTGAGGCTGGTGGTGTAAATAAGCGTGCCATCGGAAGCGATGGTGGTGGTGCCGGTATCGCCGTTGCTGGCGCCATCGGCGATCGCCGCGGTTTGGCGGATCGCTTCCAAAATACTGCTGGCGCTATCCAAGGGGCCCAGATTGGCGGCGGTGAATATTTCGCCGAGGTCCTGATCGAGGCGCGCCGTCGATGTATCCAGGGCGATTTGGCGCACGGCGGAGGTAAAACGGGCGGTCACTTCATCGACCAAAAGCCCGGCCAGATCGGCGCGCGCCTGCAACAGATCGCTGGCCGAGGACAAGGCGTCGGTCGCCGCAGTCGCGCTATCGATGATCAGTTGATCTTCGCCAATGGCTGCGACGGAAGCTAGGCTGGTGGCAACCGAAGCGGCGCCGTCAACGGAGAGATCGGTGGTAATGGCTTCATCGGCGACGCTAATACTGCCGCCGTCGTTGGTGATGGTCACCACCGCCTTGTAAGTCTTCAGCCCATCGACGCCATCGGCAACCGAATAGACGAAGGTGTCGGTATCAACGGTAACCGCCGAAATATCGCTGCTCCCAACCGGCGTCGCAGTGGCGGTTGCCGTTATGGCCGTGTCCAGGGTGAGTGCATCCAGGCGAATGCCGACATCACCGGCGACCGTGGTCGTGGTGGCGGCCGAGGCGTCAAGGATGGTGGCCGTGGCGCTAAAGGTCACGGCGGCGCTAGCGCCAACCAATTCGATGTCGGCGGGTCCGGTGCCGGTCGCGGCTTCGACAAGGGCGGTCGCGTCCGTGTCGCCATTTATCACACTGGCCAACGCATCGCGCACATCGGTCAGTGTGAAACCGTCGGTCACGTCGGCGGCGGTAACGGTATAGGAAAGGCTGGTATCGCCCGACGTCTGGCTGATGATAATGGTGAACACATCGCCAGCCTCGACACTGCCGGTCAATGTGAGGCTGGTCAGCGCCTCGGCTTCGACCAGATCGCCAACCGTGCCATCGTCATTTATGTCCGATATAAGCTGCGTGCGAATATCTCGGAGACCGACGTCTCCGGCTACGGTATAGGGGTCGATTTCAGTTCCGTTGATGGTAATCGTATAGGCATCACCGACCTCGACCGTGCCGCCCAGAAGGATGGTGCCACCGGTCAGTTTGGCTGCATCCGCCGTATAAGTGACCGAGCCGTCGGCGGCATCGACCGCGACCGAACCCTTGGCGCCATCGCTAGCGCCTTCGTTCAGGGCCGTGACTTGATTGGCAAGCACGCCGTCGATGAACACCTCGATCAGATCCTGCGAATTTTGCACCGAGGAGATGGCGTTGACGGCGCCGCTTACGCTGGCGTCGGCTTCCTGGAAGGAATTGAAAGCCGACAGCGCCTCGTCGGCGATACTGGCATCGACGCGTCCGATGATCGCGGCGAAGTCGACGAACGCCTCGGCTTCGGTCTTAAAGGCATCGGCCTCTTTCGCCGCCGCCAGCGCTTCTCCGGCGCGGGCTCTGATCTCGGCTGCGGTATTCGCCGTGATGGTGTCTTCTGCCTTGCCCGCCGAGGTCTGTGCGGCGCCGACGATTTGCACCGCCTTGCCGAGGGCATCTTTCAAGGTTTGAGTGAAAGCGACACTGCCGGCGCCGATCGAATTGTTCACCGATTCGACGCTGGATTTCATACCATCGACCAGCGTCGACAGATCATTCACCGTCAGGCTGTCGAGGTTGGCGCCGGTGGGAATATCGGTTTCCTTGGCGGTCTCGGCGGCGACCTTGGAATTAATGGTGGTTTGCAGAATTTCGACAATCTTGGCCTCGGCGGCCGCCAGCTTGCCGGAGCCGGACGCTCCCGAAGCGGCATCGGCGACGGCCCGGACCACCGTGTCCATGGCGGATACCGACGCCCCCACCAGGATCTTGACGCGCAGCGCGGCCAGCTCGGCTTCGAGCACTGCCGCCTGCAGGCCCGCGAGGACCGTTGCATCCGGCCCATCATCGGTGCCGACCATTTCCAAAAGGGCGCTGGCGGCAAGCAAAATACCGGACGAGGACGAGGCAACCGCGGTCGCCGCACCGAGCGCTTCCAGGGGCGCCGTGACCGACTGGATCAGGGTATTGGATTCACTTTGGGTGAGACCGGCCGCGCTACCGCGGGCAATCAGTTCCGATTCCACCGACGCCTTCGACGAGGCCGCCGAAAGCTCCGCCGCACTGGCCACCGCCGCCGCCGCGTTGGCGGCGTTGATAATTGCCACTATGGGCGCCGCAGCGTCACTGTAATCCGCCGACAGCGTTTCGATGCGCTGAATTATCCGTAACAATTGCGGCGGAATATCAATTGGCCCAGGTACTATTGGCGGTAACCCGAAATTACCGATTGGCGGAAGTTCAAAATCCAAAATCGCTTCGCGCCCAAGCGCTTGCGCAGCCTCCACTACAGCGGGATCGAATTCGGGCGGCGGAGGCGCTTCGCCTTCTTCGCCGGACGGCTGTACATCGGCATCATCGGCGGACACGGTTTCGAAACCGGCCGAATCCAACGCCTCGTTCAGTTTGTCGATGACGTTGCCATACTTGGATGAGAAGTCCTCGGCTGAATATTGGAACGACCGAATGGTACCATCGGAGGCGATCGCGACCGCGCCGAACGGGCTGTTGATGACGGTGACGTCACCGAGCGGTGAGGTAACGGTGATTTCACCGGTGGTTCCGTCGGCATCGTTGACCAGCACGACTTCGACCGTTTCCCCGGACGTAATGGTGCCGGACGTGCCGCGAATACCGATGGTGGCGACCGGGGTCTTGAGTACCATGGCATCGGGATCGGTTTTGGCGATCTGGCCCGATACGAACGACATGACACCAGACACGAGGTTGATGCCGATATTGCCGGTCTGCTCGCCCGGATCATAAACCATCTCGTCGATCACGGCGCGCGCGTCGGCGTCCAGCGAGAAGACGCTGTCGTCGGCGAGGACCATACCGATGGAGGCGTCGGCGCCGGTTTCGATAACGTCGCCCTGGAAGATATCGTCGCCCTGCTGCGCGGTCACCTTGGAGCCGTCAACGCGGGTGATTTCAACCGCACCCTCAATGGTCTCGATCTGACCAATGGGCTCCGTGGCGCCGCCCGCAGCTTGCGCAAATTCGCCCGGTGCTGCCGGCCCGGCTAGGCTGCTGACCAGCTTGGCGTCAAACACGCCTCCGACGCTGGTGACCAGATCGGGCGGGCTGTCCTGGTTGAAATATTCGCGAACGAGTATTTCCTTGCCATCGTCACCGACAAGCAATAGATCGCCGCCCTGGCGTACAAAGTCTGCGTGCTGCAGCCAGGCATGATCAGGGACCAGGATTGTATCCTGCCCACTGGAAGCATCGATGATTAAATTATCATCCCCGCTTGAATCGATTGAGTCCAAAATCGCCACTCCGTTTTACGTCGTGCGATTCCCTCAAGAAGCATTTTTTACGAGAAGGTCGGGAACTACAGGATTAGAGGACGGAACTTCCCTTGGTGCCTTCTGAACCCGCAACTATTTTTTAGACCGAATTCTCTTTTTTTTATTTTTGCACTTCCGTCCCGCGCTTCTCGCTTGGCGGAAATTTCCAGAAGACAAACGCCGAATTCTTTCGGCTCAAAACGCCTTCCAGGTCACGACTTATTCACACGATATCGACCAACCCGCCGATTCGTATACGTATTATACACAATATGGCGAAATTCGCTATGGTAAACTGCATATAATCCGCAATTATGTGACGCCCGAGGCGCCACGCTAACTACAGAATAAATCGCTTATTTTTCAATGGGTTATTAAGTGCATTCGGGTCCGCGCGCAACGAACCCCCAGCCGAAGGTATCATCCCGGCCAGGCTTGCCCAGGTCGCGGGCGTGTTTGGCCAGCCTTTTTTTCATATTCAGGCTGCTGACGCTTTTCTTTTCACGGGCGATTTCCAGCCCCGCCAGGGCGGCAATAAAGGGCGCCGCGAAAGACGTGCCGCTCTGATAGCGGCCGCCGCCGCCGGGCGATGCCGTCCAGGCTTCGACGCCGGGCATGGCGAAATCCACATAGGCGCCTTTGTTGGCCATGCGATAAATACGGAAGTTCGAATCGACCGCCGTTACCGCGATGACGCTGCCATAGGCAGCCGGATAGGCCGGCCGGTCGCGCCGCCCCCAATTGCCGGCGGCGGCGATCAGTACGACCTTTTTCAACGCCGCCCGCTGCACCGATTTTTCGACGATCCTGTTTTTCTTGCCGGCGATGGAGAGATTGATGATTTGCACCTTCTCACCAATCAGCCAGTCAGTAGCGCGCAGCATGGCGAATACGTTGCCGCGCAGACGCCCATTGGGCAGGCGCTCGAATATATTGGCGGCAAACAATTCGGCGCCAGGTAAAAGCCCGCCCCAGCCACGGCCAAGCTTGCCGACCATCATCGCGGCGATGGCGGTGCCGTGCCCGGGCGGCCCCTGCTTGCGCTTTTTGCTGTGGAAACTTTGGAAGGTGACTTTTTGGCCGCGCAAGGCGGGATGGCGCTTATCGACGCTGGTGTCGATCATGCCCAGGCGCGCGCCAGCGCCGCAATTTGCCGGCGAGTCCTGCCATTCCGCCGCCCACATGGCCCAGCTTTGGCCACGCTCTTCAGGCGAAGGAAACAAAGGCCGCTTGCCCGGCTTGATGCCCTTGGCCTGGGGTTTGGCGGGCGGGATCGCCAGGCTTTTGTCTTGCGCCAACTCGTACAGGTGATTGGCGTCGGCATTGATGCCGGGGAACTGACCGGTGATGGTGGCCAGGGCGGCCGGCACGTTCTGGCCGGGCGGGATTTGCAGACGCAGCAAAAGCATGCCGAGATTGGTCAGGTTGGCGGTATCCAGGGTGACAAAATTCAAATTGGCGGCGGCGGCGGTGAAGCCCGGCGGCGGATCGGCGACCACGATCTCGGCAATCTCGAAATCAATGCCAGCGCCGGGTGATAGCGGCAATGCCTGACCTTGCGCCTGGCCGCCGGCACCAGGCGCCGCCGGCGGCGAACCGGATTGCAGCCGCTTACCGGCGCCGATCTTGACGCTGCGCCCACCGGTCTTGGATTTCGACTTCTGCGCTTTTTGCTTTTTCTTCTTAACCGGCTCATCGGGACTGAACAGGGTGTCGAAATTTGCGGCAACAGCCCATCCGGCCAAGCCGACAGCAACAAATACAGCGACGGAAATAATAAATCGTTTCATGTCATCAGGCCCGGTCTGTTTGTTTTTGAATATTTTTATTTGAAGCCGGCGAACATTACCACGGAACAGTTTCCGAATCGTAAAAAAATACAATTATCCTGAAAGACGCGCCTTGGCGCTGGCATAATGAAACAGTGGACGATGACCAGACAACACTCTCCTAAAGGTTGAAATATCCAATATATACGATAGCAGAAACACCCAGGTGGAGGCCGGCACCGACGATCGGCAAGCACTAGCCGGCGCCATCCGCCGGGACCAGAACGGCCGCATCGATGAGGCCAACGATGCCTTTCAGGGCCTCATAAAATTCGCCACCAAGACGCCTGCATCGTCGGTTGGGAAGCGACAGGCACCAGAAATACCGGGTCGACTACATGGCCCTGGATGATCTGGTGCCACCTTTCAATTTTCCCGTATTGATATTTTTATCAATGAAGACCGGCAAGACTAGCAAAGACGTCGGCGGTTCCAAATTTGGTCATCTGTTGCGCGATCTTGGCGAAGCGGCGGCGGAGAAAAGCTGGAATGCGGAAAGCCCGGTTTAGAACCCGACTTGGTCGCCACCTTTCAACGCCAGCCGCTCCCGAGCCTCGGCCGGGGTTGCCACTTCGAGGGACAAATCCTCGACGATGCGGCGGATTTTGGACACCTGCTCGGCATTGGATTTGGCCAGCTCGCCCTTGCCTATATAGAGGCTGTCTTCCAGCCCGACGCGCACATTGCCGCCGAGGATGGCGCCGGTGGTCACGAAGCTCATCTGATGGCGCCCGGCGGCCAGAATCGACCATTCGTAGTTTTCCTCGCCGAACAATTTGTTGGCGATGCGCCTCATATGGGCCAGGTTTTCGATGTCGGCGCCGATGCCGCCGAGGATCCCGAAAATGGTCTGCACAAAGAACGGCGGTTTGACCAATCCGCGATCAACAAAATGCGCCAGATTATAGAGATGCCCCATGTCGTAGCATTCAAATTCGAAGCGCACGCCATGGCCTTCGCCAAGTTCTTTCAGCACCCATTCGATATCCTTGAAGGTGTTCCGGAAAATAAAGTCCCGGGTCATTTCCAGATATTTTGGCTCCCACTCATGCTTCCAATCGAAGGGTTTATCGAGGATCGGATAGAGACCGAAATTCATCGAGCCCATATTGAGCGAGGTCATTTCCGGCGAGGCACGCAGCGCGCCGGCACAGCGTTCTTCCAATGTCATGCCGTGGCCGCCGCCGGTGGTGATGTTCACCACCGCGTCCGTGGACTGCTTGATGCGCGGCAGAAATTCCATAAACATGTCCGGGTCCGCCGTCGGTGAGCCATCGTCCGGGTTGCGCGCATGCAGATGCAGGATCGAGGCACCGGCTTCGGCGGCAGCGATGGCGCCTTCGGCGATCTCGTTCGGCGTGATCGGAAGGTACTCCGACATGGTCGGCGTGTGGATCGAGCCGGTAACCGCGCAGGTGATGATGACTTTTCCGTCTTTCGCCATGATGGCGCCTCCTCATTTCCGTCCCCAATATTCGGCTCCGAGTCAAAGCCGCGGCGATGGCGATGTCAATCCGATAATTATTTCCCTAATCCCAGCCCTGTCCAAGTCTGGCCATGCAGTGTTAATATCGAATTCGAACCAAAATAGGCGGCGAATGGGAGGCAGCTTCGATGCAGATTAAAACCCTCGATCACATCAATATTGAAACCGACGATGTGGATCGTTCGGCCAATTTTTATGAACAGGTTCTCGGCCTCCACCGTGGCCGCCGGCCGAAGTTCGACCGCCCGGGCCATTGGTTGTATGTGGGCGACCTGCCCATCGTCCACATCATCACGCCGCAACCGGACAATGCTATGCTGACCGGCTCCAAGGACGCGGCCATGTCCCACTTCGCCATGGAGATCAGCGACTTCGGCGAAGCCAAGGCGCGCCTCGACGACTGCGATATCAAATACCGCGTCAACGAAGTGCCAGGCTCGGCCCTACGTCAATTGTTTTTCGAAGACCCCGATGGTGTCCTGATCGAGTTGATCCTGATCCCGGAAGGCGCGAGGTAGAAAAGCCGTGCCGGACACGGTCGATCCAACACCCGAATTGGAGCCGCTGACCCTCGACACCAAATACACGGCGACCTCGGGGCGCGTCTATATCACCGGCTCCCAAGCCCTCGCCCGTCTGCCCATGATGCAGCGCCAGATGGATATGGCGCGCGGCCTCAACACGGCGGGTTATATCTCGGGCTATCGGGGCTCGCCGCTGGGCGGCTATGACACGGCGCTCTGGCGGGCGGCGTCTCACTTGCAAGAACACCACATTAAATTCCAGCCCGGCGTCAACGAGGACATGGCGGCCACCGCCTGCTGGGGCACACAGCAAACCGGCATGGTGGAGCCGGCCAACTATGACGGCGTGTTCGCCATCTGGTACGGCAAGGGACCCGGCGTCGACCGTTCCGGCGATGCATTCAAGCACGGCAATTATGCGGGCTCGGCGCCCAATGGCGGCGTTCTGGTGTTGACCGGTGATGACCATGGCGCCGTATCCTCGACCACCGCGCACCAGTCCGAGCAAGCCCTGGTGGCGGCCATGATCCCGATCCTCTATCCCGCCTCAGTGCAGGAATTTATCGATTACGGGCTCTATGGATTTGCCATGTCGCGCTATTCGGGCGCCTGGACGGGCATGAAATGCGTTAACGATATCGTCGAGAGCGGCGCCTCCATTGCCATCGATGCGGACCGTGTAAAACCGGTCATTCCGCAAGATTTTCCGTTCCCCGAAGACGGCGTTCATATCCGCTGGCCGGACGCACCGAAGGCCCAGGAAGCGCGCATGATCGGGGTAAAGCTGAAAGCTGTGCAGGCCTTCGTGGCCGCCAACAAGCTCGACCGGGAAACCCATCCGGCCAAGGCCAAACGGCTCGGCATCGTCACCGCCGGCAAGGCCTGGCTGGATGTCTGCCAGGCGTTCGAGGAATTGAATTTAAGCGATCAGGAGCGTAGCGATCTCGGCATTTCGGTATTCAAGCCGGCCCTCACCTGGCCGCTGGAGCCCGGCTGTATTCGGGACTGGGCGGCGGGCTTCGATGAAGTTCTGGTGATCGAGGAAAAGCGCAACCTGATCGAGGATCAACTGGCCCGCGCACTATATGAGTTGGAAGGCGATGCGCGCCCGCGCCTGACCGGTAAGACCGATACGGATGGCCAAGCCTTGGTGCCCGCCCATGGCGAATTGTCGGGCACCATCGTGGCGCAAATCATCGCCGGCCGCTTCTTCGATGAAAATGGCGAGAGCTGTCTTCGCGGCGCTGCCGAACATCTATCCACCGGCGCCCGCGCCTCAAACCTGCCAAAATCACCGCCGGAACGGACGCCCTGGTTCTGCGCCGGCTGCCCCCACAACACATCGACCAAATTACCGGATGGTAGCCGCGCCTTATCGGGCATCGGCTGCCACACCCTGGCCATCCATATGGACCGGAGGAACGGCGCCTATACCCATATGGGCGGCGAAGGCGGCACTTGGATCGGGCAAGCGCCGTTTACGACCCAAGGGCACATGTTCCAGAACATCGGCGACGGCACCTATTTCCATTCCGGCTATATGGCGATCCGGGCAGCAATCGCGGCAAAGGTGAACATCACCTATAAAATTCTTTATAACGACGCCGTCGCCCTCACCGGCGGCCAGGCGCTGGACGGCGATCTGATGCCCTGGGACATCACCCATCAATTGTGGGCCGAAGGGGTGAAGCGCATCGCCGTGGTTACCGACGAGCCGGACAAATATGCGAGCACGGTCACCTGGGCACCGGGTGCAAAAATCCATCACCGCCGGGAGATGGAACGGCTGCAAATTGAATTTCGGGATATCCCCGGTGTCACCGCCATCGTCTATGACCAGACCTGCGCCGCCGAGAAACGGAGACGGCGCAAGCGCGGCCGCATGGATGATCCCGACCGGCGGGTGTTTATCAACCAGGCCATATGCGAGGGCTGCGGCGATTGCAGCACCGCGTCCAACTGCGTTGCTGTCTTGCCGGTGGAAACACCCCTGGGCCGCAAGCGCGCTATCGATCAGTCGTCCTGCAACAAAGACTATTCCTGCGCCGAAGGTTTTTGCCCGAGCTTCGTTTCGGTCTATGGCAGCGAATTGCGCCGGGCCGAAGGGGCCGCGCCATCGGATATTGACCCGGCGGCAAACCTGCCCGATCCCGAAGCAGCACCATTGGGCAGCTCTTACTCCATACTTCTGACCGGCATCGGCGGCACCGGGGTGATCACCGCCGGTGCACTTCTAGGCGCTGCCGCCCATCTCGACGGGTTGGGATGCAGCGTCCTCGACCAGACTGGCGTTTCCCAAAAGAACGGCGCGGTCATGAGCCATGTGCGCTTAGCGAAGAGCCAGGACGCCGCGTCCGGCACCCGCATCGGCACCGGCGGCGCCGATCTGGTGATCGGCTTCGATATGGTGGTGGCCGCGGGCCGCGATGCCATTACCGCCATGCACGGAGAGACCACGCGCGCCGTCATCAACGATCACATGGTGCCGCTGGCCGCCTTTGCCGAGAACCCGGACATGGAGCTAAACGCCGACGGTTACACCAACGTCATCGGCGCCAAGCTGGGCGAAGACGCGGTGGATTTTCTGAATGCCACGCGCATCGCCGTCGGCCTCACGGGCGAGGCGATCACCGCCAACATCCTTTTGCTCGGCTACGCCTACCAAAAAGGGCTTTTGCCAATTAGCCGCGCTTCCATCGCCGCCGCCATCGCCCTAAACGGGGTCGCTGCCGAAGAAAACCTGACCGCCTTCGCTTGGGGCCGGGTGGCCGCCGCTGACCCCGATCGCATCGATCGATTGACTGGAACCGCCAGCAATGACCTGAGCGATACCGAACCCAGCCTGGACGATTTTATCGCCGGCAATGGCAACGAATTGCTGGCCTATCAAAACCAGGCCTACCGGGCGCGCTATCTGGAGCGCATGCAAAAATTGCGAGACCGGATAGATGCGGCAGCGCCCGGACGGGACGAATTGGGTCGGGCGGCGGCGCGCAATCTGTACCGGCTGATGGCCTATAAGGACGAATATGAAGTGGCGCGCCTGTTCACCGACGGTCGCTTTCAGGCCCAGCTAAGCACCCATTTTTCCGGCGATATTCGCCTCGGCTATCATCTGGCGCCGCCCTTGTTTGCGCCCACCGATCCGGTCTCCGGCGTCCCCCGCAAAATTCGGTTCGGGCCTTGGATGTTGCCAATATTCAAAATGCTGGCCGAGTTCAAATTCCTGCGCGGATCCGCCTTCGATCCCTTTGGCGCGCTGGCCGAACGGCGGGCCGAGCGGAATTTGCGTGACCAGTTCGAGGCCATGATCGATGCTATCACGGGATCGCTCACCGCCGCCAATTACGATGCTGGCCTGGCCCTGGTCAGCAATTACGATCAGGTTCGCGGCTTTGGCCATATCAAGGGCGCCGCCATGGAAGCCGCAGCCAAAGATCTAGCCGGTTTGCGCGCCGCCTTCGATGAGGCGCCCACCCTCTGGGCCGCCGAATAACCACACCCACATTTAAGGAACGAGGCAAATGCCATGAACATCATGCACGGTTTCCCCAAGATTGTTTTCGAATTCGGCGCCGTTAAGTCGCTGCCCGAAGAGCTGGAAGCGCTTGGCATCAAGCGGCCCTTGATCATCACCGACAAGGGGCTGGTCGAACACGGCGTTCTGGATTTTGTGCGCAACGCCCTGGATGGGCGCAACGATTTCGCTCTGTTCGACGACATACCGGAAAATCCCACTATCGCCGGCGTGGTCGCCGCGCTGGAGGTATACAACGCCAATGATTGCGACGGCATCGTCGCCCTCGGCGGCGGCTCGGTCCTGGATTCCGGCAAAGCGCTGCGCGTCGCCGCCACCCATGACGGTCCCATCATCGACTACCTGCTGGATGCCAGCAAAATCACCAAAAACGTGGCCCCTTACATCACCGTCCCGACGACGGCGGGCACCGGCGCCGAGATTACATTCGGCGGCGGCATTCATCCCGATACCAACGCCCACAGCCTCGGCATCCGTTCCGTCCATGTGAAGCCGGACACAGCTATTTGCGATCCGGAACTGACCCTCACCCTGCCGCCCTTGCTGACGGCGGCTACCGGCATGGACGCCCTCGGCCACGCAATCGAGGGGTTCCTCTCCAATCAGTTCAACCCGCCGGTGGAGGCCATCGCCCTCGACGCCATCTGGCGGGTTGCCGCGTTTATCGAGCGCGCTGTCGCCGACGGCAATGATATCGAGGCGCGCTCGGAAATGCAGATGGCAGCGCTGGAAGGCGGCATGGCCATCTATATGGGCCTTGGCCCGATGCACGCCCTGGCCAACGCCTTTGGCGATTCACCGTTGCATCACGGCACATTGGTGACCGTGTCGGCGCCCGCTGTCATGCGCTTCTACGAAAATCATCTGGACGAGAAGCTGACCCTCATCCATGCCGCCATGGGGCTGGACGATGGCATGGATATTGCCACCGGCATCGAAGCTTTGAACGAACGTATCGGCATGCCCGCAAGCGTGCGCGAAATGGGCTATGACGGCTCCGATCTGGACACCCTCACGCAAGTCACCATCGACAGCCATTTCAACGCGGCGGCGCCGGTGCTGCCCACGGACGAAGAATACCGCAAGATCGTCGAAGAGATTCTGGGTTAGGCTGTTTACGCCGCGTTTAGCGCCCGCCAGACTTTTTCCGGGGTCGCCGGCATCTCGACCGGGGCGGCGCCCTTGGAGTGAAGCGCATCGCTAATCGCGTTCATCACCGCCGCCGGCGCGCCAACCGTGCCGGTTTCGCCGGCGCCCTTAACGCCCAGGGGATTGGTGTCCGTCGGGATCGGATGCACGTCCACATCGAAGTGGGGGAAATCATTGGCCCGAGGCATCGCGTAATCCATGAACGAGGCGCTCAAAAGCTGGCCGGTATCCTCGTCATAAACAATGTTTTCGAACATGGCCTGACCGATGCCTTGCGCCAAGCCGCCATGCATCTGCCCTTCGAGCAACATCGGGTTGATGACGGTGCCCACATCGTTGGCCACATACATCCGGTCGAGGCGCACAAAGCCGGTATCGGGATCGACTTCCACCTCGGCAACCTGGCAGCCGTTGGGGAAATTGAACGGACCCGGCGAGAAATCGCCGACCGCTTCCAGCCCCACATCCAGGTTCGGCGGCCACATCATCGGCTCGTATGATGCCTTGGCCACGTCGGCGATGCCGATGGATTTGTCGGTGCCAGTAACGCTGAAATTGCCGTCATCAAATTCGATATCGGCGGCGGCGGCTTCCAGGATATGGGCCGCGATCTGCTTGCCTTTTTCAATGATCTTGTCGGCGGCGATGCGCAAGGCCGAGCCGCCGATGGTCATCGAACGCGATGCATAAGTACCGCGCCCGATGGAGACCGCGTCGGTATCACCCTGCACCAGGCGCACGGATTCAAACTCGACGCCCAGAAATTCGCACATCATTTGCGCATAGGCGGTTTCGTGCCCCTGCCCGTGGGAAAACGTGCCGGCGATCACCGAGACAGCGCCAGAGGGATCAAACCGAATTTCCATGCGGTCGTTGAAAAACGTCGCCGCTTCCAGATAGCTGGAAATACCGCGCCCACGCAGCAGGCCGTTCTTTTCACTGTCTTGGCGGCGTTTTTCGAAGCCGTCCCAATCGGCA
>Ga0233439_10001422_pt1 | contig 30592 bp, 22 predicted proteins | sample SI_123_September_6_FD_182713 | JGI IMG/M metagenome (GOLD analysis project Ga0233439, IMG submission 182713) | Seawater microbial communities from Saanich Inlet, British Columbia, Canada - SI_123_September2016_100_MG | ecosystem: Environmental > Aquatic > Marine > Inlet | place: Canada: British... | reverse complement strand
CCCAAAGAATAAGAGGCCAGCCATATTCGCTCCCCTAAGCTGTCCTAGCTGAGAATGCTTCTGACTACTTATACTAGCTGCTACTTCTGGGTCAACAGAGAGTAAACTTTGGTTAGAAGCCATCATACTTATATTGCTATGCCCAAAAGTAAAACTTGGACCACCTTCATAAGCTCGTTTTTTATCTAAGACAATAGAACTGAGTAAATCTTCCCTTCCGAAAAACTGAGCTTCACGAGTAGTAAGAGGTGAAGTACTTCTGTCTTTAAAGCCAAAACCTCTCAATAGGTTAAATGACGCTGCTGTCTTTTTGTTATCAAACTGTAACAGATTAAAATTGATTCCTAAGAGATTCCCCATACCTCTGATATGGCCTTCTCTTAGTGGAGTTGCACTTGCTTGTGGTGCATCAAAATACTGAGGGTATTTTTTCATTAATTGTATCGGAATGTTTTGAGCTTCTCTTCTAGAGCCTTGGAACCCATAAACAATGCCTTGGCTTGAGTTTACATATTGTTGCAGTCCTAAGTTCTTAGCAAGTTCATCCCCTAAGGGATTATTAGTAAGCGTATGTAATGAAGCACGATTCATACTCATAGTTTGCGCACGCATATGCTGAAGGTATTTGTTTACTTCTCTTTCTGAAAGGTCATCTAGCATTGCATTGTTAGATTCCAAATAGCTACCAAACATATTCCTGATATATCTTTCAGGAGTAGACCTTCTTAAGACACTTTCCACTTCTTGTGGACTTTTATTTTCTTTTAACAAAGAGAAGATATCATCGGCATGCGGCATAAAAGAAGTGATACTAGAGGGTGTATTTAGGCTTGAAGTAAGCCTAACAACTTTCCTAGCATTAGCTACGTTCGAAAGATGTAACGGTGGCTTAAAGCCTATAGGCTTGTTCCTTCCGCCTACATTCATGTAGATGCTTGCCATCTGTTGCTCATGTTCTTTTATGATACTGAACCCAGAAACATTTCCACCGAACCTATTTAATGTAGTTTTAAATGTATCCAATTCTTGTGCTAAGAAATCAAACTGTTTTTTTCTAGCAACAAACTGTTTCTCTACCTGATCTTCGGTTAAGCCTTCACCGACCATCATTGCTTTTTTGAATGCATCATCAAAAGTATTAGCACTTAACTTAGGCCTTATTAAAGTTTCTGCATAGCCTAGAGCCTTTTGCCTTCCACTAAAAAACTTTTGATTTTCTTTTAATGCTTTGAACCTTTTATATTGCTCTACCTTTTTGTCGTTTGGAGTCGTATTCCTTAATCCTCTCAATACTCCTTCAACCTCTTCGCTTAATACATCAGAGTTCCTCATCTCACTTTCAAGGATTTCATCAATCTTTGAGACCAACATGTTTGATGTTCCTGCTTCTCCTGTGAGACCCAAATCTCTTACCGCATCTCTTACTGCGGTAAGTAAATATGTCTTTTCGTTTTTAATAGCTCCAGCAAGTCTATCTCTAGAAGCTTTCTCTTCAGGAGAATCTTCTAGGGCTCCAGCAATGGTTTTCTTTAATATTTTTGAAGACTCTCCTATTAGCTCGTCAAAAAAATCATTAGCACTTTTTAATGAATTAGAAGACCTTACTTCAAAGGCTTTATCAATAGAGCCTTTGAGCATACCTCCAGCTTCACCCAGCTTTGTTTTATGCTTGCCTTTTTTTGTACGGCTATGAACTGACTGTCCTTTTTTTGACATTCCTGAGCCAACTATAGCTGCTAAGCCACCTAGGCCCAATATGTTTTTTAAGGTGTCTTTACTTGAAGAAACAAACTCGTTTCTTTTTTCTTCTTCAAACAAAAGCTTATTAATTGACATGAGTTACCTCGTAAAATTTATCATTTGCTGAAGTATATCTTCGCTACGGTCATAACTGTAATTCAAATCAGCAGTGCTCGACTGATTGTTAATGTTACTATTATATACTTGCATACCCCTTAGATCCATATTTCCAGAGTTCTGCAGATTCTTTAAAACTGTGCTTGAATTGGCCATACTATTTATATAAACAAAATCTTCTGAATTGTTTAAATAAGGTTTTCGCCTTAATCTTCTTTCTGAATTTTTAAACTTATGATAGTCATGGACATCTTCCCCCAAAGAAGAAATATATTTTAGTTTCACATCTTCTAAATCAACGTCTTTGTGCCAGCCAACCCAATCAACTGGTGGCAATTCCATTTCTTGTTGAAGTCCAATTGACTTAGTTAGTAGCTCTTGTTCATTTAGTTCAACTTGAGAACCTTCGTAAAGACTACCTTGTTGGTTAGTATCAATTCTATTCCAGATAGATTGATACAAGTGGGCTTGATCCCCAGGCATTAGCTCTAAGATTCGAGCTCTATCTCCTTCTTTTGCATTAGCAAATGCATCGAAATATTTCTTTTCTGACTCTGGCAAGCTCATATAAAGACCTAAGGAGTCTCCTTGAGGATTTACTCCTGTTCTAGTTTTTGCTGCCATTCGCAAATAGCGTTGCTTGTCTTTTGGGTTCTCTGCTTTCTCCGCAAGATTAGCAAATTTAATAAATTGTAGTTTATCAAAATGCTCATTTACCTCTTCTCTTTTTTGAACATGTAAAGGTTTCCCTTGATATCCAAGCAAATTAGCTGCGCTATATAAAGAAGGCCTTATCCAGTCTCTAATAGGTGCATCCCAGAATGCATGTGGAGTACCATACATTTGGTCAAACTCATAAGTCTCTACAGCATCCCTTGTGTGTCCAAGCAACTTCTGTACAGGTCTAAAGCCTCCTGGAATTAGATACTCTGCAGGAGAGGCAGCTTTCCTTAGTATAGTCTCTCCTGTTTTATATACGGAGGAAGTGACATTAGAGAGTCCCGGGATTTTAATTGCATTTTTATGGAAGTCAAAATCTTGTATTGAAGAAAGTTGCTTTTTATGTACTTCAAAAACCTCGTCCATAACTGAATTTTCATATTCAGTAGTAGCACCTGCAGCTCTACGTTCTAAAAGCTCTTGTCTCATTTTAAATGTTTGAGAACTCTTAGGGGCTACATCTGCAAGTATCTTGTACTTATGTATAAGAGGGTATTCTTCTGCGGGCGTATCAGTTAGCTCCGGATATAAAGACTCGTAACCCTTGCCAGGCAGCCTGCTATGACCTACAGGTATGTTTCTGTAAGGGTCACCTCGCTTAAACCTCTCAGGCAGCCATGAAGGCATTGAGTTCATAATTGGGTTGTATCTTTCTTGTTCTCCTTTAGGTCTTGGCAACAACCTTCTTATTGGCTCTGACAAGAAAAAAGCACCACCTAATTCTAGATCCCAGTAATTGAGAACACTACTGTCCATCCTTCCTGAGTCCTCCATAACAGGCATCATGGTTCCAAAAGTTTCCCTACCTGTAACCATCTTTTGTATTACGTTTTTTGCGTACCCAGTAATACCTTCAATTTCTCTTTGCTGATATTGTATCTGTCCTAATTTATAAAGCCAATTGTTTGGAGTAATGGGTTTTCCCGGAGGCACTCCTCCTAGAGAGCTAGAAGAACCAAACTCTTCTGGATAAGCAAATTCTAATTCGCCTTGTGAGTTGACTTGCATGAACTCATCTTCATGCATAAACTTCTGAGGTTTTATTAACGAGCCTATTGAGGCCCCTAGTAAGGGGCCAATTACAGGGACGTCTTGAAATGCGGTAGATGATATCGGATATGGTCTAGTATAATAGTTCTTCTCTTCTAAATGATAAGTAAAGTTTTTTAAGATAAACTTTGATATTGGATTGTAGGCGTCATGCTCTTCTCCCCAAACAGACTTTTCTTGCGACTTCGTCATTAAAGAGTGGTACTCGTGAGGCTTGAAGTAGTTAGTCTCCATCCCTTTGTATGGAGTACCCCCGCCCTCCCAGAATCTTCCTCGTTTTACTTCAACTAACTTCTTTCCTTCATAAACTTGCTTTAAGTCTTCGGGATCTTCCATAGATCCCAAAAGACCCCCTGTTAGAAGTTGGTGCCCTAAAAAGCCTCCAGCAAAAAGAATGCCTGCTCTTTTTAAGAGAGTGCCGCTTCCTAGCTTTTTAATACCAGTCTCGTAGTCTTCTCCACTAAAAGAAGCTCCAAAAAACGCATGATAAGTCTTTGCCCCTAAAGTTTCGACTTGCTTAAAGAAGCTACCTACACGACCTGTTCCACTATATCTGTTGTTTATTTCTTCTACCCTATTTAATAAAGATTCATTAATGGGATTCTTATTTATATAGTTATCAAAATGTTCCATGCTTGCTTCTGTCTTAGTAGCTAGAAACAACTTTCTTGACAATATCTCTGACTCACCTTTAGAAATATTATAAGCCTGAGCAATATGTGAACCGCTATTTTGGATTAAACTCCCAAGCCGTTTCCTCTCAATGAGATTCATATCTGCGTAAGCTTTATTATTAGTTATTCTGTCAAAGTAATCTTTATAAGATGAAGAGCTAAGCATTTTATCAATATCTTTGTAAATCCCCCCCCTATCAACAAGATCTTTTGCTTGGCTCCTAGGTAGGAAAGTTTCATAAATCTTCCTGCCTAAAGACTCTCCACTAGATTCAGGCATGGTTACATTGTTCATAAAACCAATGCGTTTCCGAATACTCTCTGGCAATACAGGGTTCCGAGAAATCATCTTTTTAGATAGCCCCAAGTAAGATGCTCCGACAAGCCCTAATCCTGTCAAGGCTCCAACTTCACTAGAAGAAACTCCAGGAAGTACTCCCTCCAACGTCCTTCTATACCCTGACATTCCTGTATATCTTCCAACTTGAGCTCTCATTATATCTGCATTAACAAGTGTAGTAGCCACACCCTCTACAGTTCCTTGAGAGAATCCAGGGAACATTTGCAATGCAAACAGCCCTAAACCAATCTTTTTCGGCAAGGACTTATCTAGGCCAAACCTAGTTTCTTTTAAAGCTTTTTCAGCTAATACAGCACCTAAAGTACTTAGTCCTGCAGAAGCTATCATATGGCCTACAACTCCAAAATTGCGCCTATAATGGTCTACAGTTCTTAATCCCATATAAGCCGCAGATATTGCTGATGCCTTAAGTCCTAAGTTCATAAATTGCTTATAAAATGGTTTTGGACCTGTATAAGGAGATAAGCCTGTTGCTTTTAAAATACCCTCTGAAGCTTCTCCAAGTATAGGTACTTGTTCAAATGTAGCTTTAATCAGTTTGTTAAAACGAGACATTCCAAAAGTTGCATAACTCAAAGGTACTGCTGTTCTGTTTTTTAAACCTTGAAGTCCTGTTTGAGCTTTATTACCTGTGCTTGGCGCATAGCCAATCAAAGCATGCGAAGCTTCTCCTCCTGAATGCATACGGAACACTTTTTCAGGGTCTATACCTAAATCTTGATTAGAAACCACAGCTCTCCCTAAGGGTTGTAGCTGCTTGCTTATCTGATTCTTTGAAATCAGATCAAAGAGTTCTGGCTGAGCATCTAGTGTTTCAAATATCGCAACTTTATTGGACAGTAGCTTAGACCCTGTAACCTTAGTGTCTAAAGATACCTTTCCTTTAGCGTCAGTTCTCGCTACCTGCTCTATATCTTGGAATACTAAGCTTGCGCTACCTCTTTCGTCTAAACCTTGCTCTATCGCAATTCTGAAGTCATCTCCAGTTAACTTAAGACGTATAGCTTCAAAAGCTGAATCACCAATACTGTTTCTTAAATATTTTAATTGCTCAGGAGTTTTAAAAAGCCCTGACTCTAAGAAATATTTACCTACAGTTCTACTAGGGTCTAGTGATGAACTTTCTAAGTGCATGCCTTTTAATTCAGGAGAAGTAAAAAAGCTCATTAGTTCTGGGATTCTAAAAGTATTAGCAATCCCCATCGGGGTTCTTGCAGCAGTGGTTTTTGCACGCATAGCTGCTAAATCGAATATTGTCATATTCGACCCTTTTAAGGGAGTATGCATAGCGTAGTAACTTGCAATACCAACACCTGCATAAGGTGCAAGAGACATACCCATCTGCATCAATGGATGCATCTCTGGCTCCATTTGGGCTGCAGAAAAATATATATTGTCGTTTCTTACACCTATCATTTTTAACCTCGCTTTGCTCTGTCGAGAGCAGCTAGTTCTGCCTCAGACAAAGTTACAGTTCCTGGCTGTTCCTGTCTATAAAGGTCCCTAGCTTCTTCCAACTTTCGATATCCTAAAGATTGCTCTAAGCTTTCAATATTCTCTTTTTGTACTTGTGCTTTTACAGGCTCTACATCGTTTAATTTATCGTAAATCTCTTTTAAATCTAATCGAACAAAATTCGGATTCATTTTACTTAAAATATTTTCTGCAATCACAAAACATTTAATAAATTCTTTTTCAGTTAAATTATCAATATCATACAGAGTATATCTGGGCACTGCAGTAATGATTACTGCTCTCATGTGTTCAAATATACTGTCGTCAGGATTTTCTTTTCTTTCTTTTGCTATATCAAATAATAACTGATTTGCATCTTGAGAACCTGACAAATGATAAATCAACTCACCTGTAGTTATAATATAACCAATAGGTAAAGTGTCAGGTAAATACCCTACAGCATCTAGAGAACAAAGATTGAACACCTCTTCATAAATAAAAATAGGAGGTTTAATACCTCCTAAAATAAACTTATTAAAAAGCCTATACTCTCTCATAGAAAGAAGTCTAAACTGATACTCAATGCCGGCGTCAAACTCGATGTTGTAGAGCTCTTTGTTTTGATTAAGAACTCTTACTAAATCCATCTTTTACCTCATAGTTGTGTAGTTAATAACATTGCTTGCTGCGGAGTTAAAAAGCCCGAGTTTAAAAGAATCATTTGATATAATGAATCTACTACTCCTGCCTTACTTGTTTCAAGCCACTCAGCACTGGCTTCAGGCCAAAGTACACAATTACAAACAACCTTTTCTTTAAGCTTTTCTTCTAGCTCGTCTGCATTCTCAGAATCACGAAGACGTTTCATTACATCTTTAATCTTCTTCCATTCACCTCTTGTGAGGTGATGATAGATGTAGTTGTCCGTATCTCCAAAACTCATTACATGAATACCGTTTTGACCAAATTTTTCTTTCCACTCATCAATCTCTTCCAATGAAGGTGTGTCAGGATCATTTGCCAAAAATGATAATATCTGACTTCGCATATTGTCAGACGAATCTTGCTGAGTTACCACCTCAGGCTCCACTGCTGGAACTTCTTCTTTTGGCTTTACTTCTTCAATTAAGGAATCTAATTCTTGGTCTAAACTCATGGGTTCTTTTTCCTGTATTATCTTTTCAATAGTTGTTATTGGCTCTTTTGTAGGGACTGCTTTTTTAGCAGTAGGAGGCATTTCTTTCTTTTTAGCAAGCGCTTTCTTTCTTTTTAAACGCTCTTTCCTCCTATTTATCTTTACTTTAGGCGGGGCCTCTTTTTTAACTACAACCTCTTCAGGCACAAGCAATGTAGCTGATTCTGGCAAGCTTCTAATAATGTCAGCTCCCGAAGGACAACCATTATTAATCGCTTGCTTTGTCTTTTCGTTTAATACACTTCCAAAAAGAACGTACTTGTCGTTTATCAAATTACCTTTATAAGACATTTATCCTCTTCTAAATACCTTTGCTATTCCTAGCAATGAATGAATATTCTTCTAAAATTACATTTTCACTTATTTGTATTGTTTGACCTCTTGATGTTAAGAAACATCCACTTAAGTCTATATATGAACTCGTATGGCGTTCAGAGCCTGTAGAGTAAACTATATTTATATCAAACGGTATCAAAAAGCTGTCATCATTATGCCAGTCTTTAATCTTACTGTTCTGAACACCATTTAAGTGAAAATTAATAACAAAGCTTCCTTGTATAATTCTTCTACCTGGCAAGACAGCATCATACAAATGAGAAGCATAACCATATACAGGCTGATTGGACTCGCTAGTCATAAAAGAAATTCCAGCGCATTCAACTAATGTCTCTGGTCCATTAATAGTATCGTTAAAAGTAATATTAACGTTAGCTCCTGAAAAATATTGGTATGGGTAGTATGCCATTGTATTTAACTTTCTTCAATATTAATAGACAACTTAAGAGACGTAAGTGTAACTACAACGTCGTGACTTATATAACTATTAGGATCTGCATAAGAAAAATCAACAGTACTATTTTCGTATAAAATGCCTTTATCTAAATCTTCTTCTTGACTAGCTATTGGCTTGTTAAGTGGAGGGGCGTTATTTGGAGTCACAATAATTTTTGTATCTTTTAATAAACTTTCTATTTTAGATTTATCTACTGCTGGATTATTTTCGCTAAATACCGTTATCAATTCGTCAATGATACCATTGCTCTTTGCAATATTATCAAAGTTAGCTGTAGTTAAATTAATCTTATTAACAGTGTTAAATTCTCCAAAAGTTTTAATAAGACTATTTTCACTATTAAGTTCATTTTTTATACTATTGTATAAATTAGCTTTATCTGCATTAACAGTTTCAGGATTTAAAGTACTTCCATTTCCTATCGAAACTTCAGTAATAACAATATCATCAGAGATAAATTTACTAAAAATATTTCCATAAAAATCATAATGATTTCCATTAATAGAAATTGAACCACCAAGAACTAATAAATAACCAAGAGTAATATTCTTTATTGTTGATTGTTCTTTAGCAGGAGGAGGAGGAGGACGAGGAGGAGGAGGACGAGGAGGAGGGGCTAATTGCTCTATGTGAGTAGCAACAAACTGGAATACTACTTCCGTAGCCATGTCATTAATACTAGTTACAATACCTTCTGAAATAATTTCAATATTACTTACTCTCATACCAAGCGTATTGCCAATTTCATTCTTATACATGAGCATCAATTCGAAAGGGTATATCATGCCTGAAATGAATGATGCTCCCTCTCCACCATAACTAAGCAGTAGTTCGGCCTTGTCAAGATGTTTACTAGCTATATCACCCTCCATAAGCTCTTTTAACGGGTGTCCGTTTTGTAAATAACATATTATAGACCCCGCAACACTGACTATAGAGCCTGTATAACCAACAGCCAATGCATGCCCTAGTCTTCTTACAGGTGCCTTTGCAGTGTAAACAGAAACAGAAACAGTCGCTATAGATTCAAGATGGATTGGACTGCTACTACCTTGCCGATAGGCAAATACATCACAATCTGCTCCTGAAAAACTATATTCTAAGCCACCATCATAGGAAGTAAAGTTGTTATTCTGCTTCTTTTTTTTTCGTTTTCGTTCTTCTTTTTTTTCCCTTCTTATACGGGCTACATCTTTTGGATCTTTACTGCCTCTACTAGGAGGTATGGGGTTCTTAGGATCACCACCAGGTGAAGCAGCAGGTTTAACAACAGGTTTAGGCTGAGCTTCAGACTCACGTGCAGGCTGAGCTTCAGTATAAGCAATGCTGAAAAGTCCAAACAATAGATTGACTATTAAGAAGACCCAAGTAGTTTTTTGTTTTGCCATGCTAAACTCTTGATACAATATGAAGGTGTAGATGTTGTTCTTCCTTATATTATATCAAGTAGTATGTCTATTCAACTCCACTTATTAATTTAGATATAGCACACTAAGTTCATTTAACATCAGTACCATCACCCCTAGCAACAGTAGCAGCATTCTTGACCCAAGGCAGAATGGTTCTACAAACGTAAGTCATTTGGTTTTCTACAACGATATCATCGATTGAGAACCCAGAACCTTCGTTTAAGATTTCACAACCATATAAGCGCATTTGAGCCTTTTGTCCGTATTCATTTACAGCCATAATAGCGACATCAAAAGGCATGATTTGATCTACATAAAAAGGTTTAGTGAGTTGATAGTCTGTTGAAGCTCCTGTGCCACTGCTGCCACTGTCGCCCACTTGGCTAAGAACGCTGTCAGCAGGACCATACTGGCTAGTAGCTGTGCTTTGGTCTAACATCGTCGCAGGATCAGCAAAGACTTCTCCCTTATCTAAAAGAGGAGAGTCGTGGTCACTAAACCCGTCATGCTCTAGGAAATGTTTATCAAGCATAAGGGAAATCATAGTACCAGCGATACCACGTTTTCCACGAGAAAACGATTTTGGATCTACAGAGCCCATAACGTATATAGGTGCTTTTTCACGCTGAATAGCATATGAAATAGCTTGCATAGACCCCATTGCCTTTCCTTTAATGATGACGTTAATATCAACTCCAGAGTAGCTAGAGTATGTTTTTGAATAATCTAATGATGACATAATTTAATCTCCTAATGATTTAATTAAGCTTGAGGTGCACTTACAACGAGGTCGATAGTGATGGCTTCAATGCTTAGAGGAGGAACAACTTGCACTCTTAAGTTAAGTCGTCCATTGATACGATCTAAGCGGCTTGCAGAGCTTTGCACACTGCCTGTCTGTATTGCACCTTCAGCCGTAATTGCTCTCATTGTTCCAGCAAGTTCTGCATCAAGAGCAGCAAGCTGTGCGTCTGAAAATGCACGTCCAAGGTATCGCAAACTAATTGATCTTACAGCATCTAAAACAAGGTTGACAGCACGTATTGTAGAAACACGAGTGTAGTCACTACTTGGAAGTGCTGCTGTGCGTAAATTAGCGATTGAACCATCGGTACCAATCATTACTACACGTCCTAAAGCAATGTCATTAAGCAGTGCTCTAGAGTTAATTGCACCAGTAGTAGAGACTCCAGCAAGTCTACCATTAGCAGGACCAATAGGCTCTTCTTGGACTGGCAACTCTAACAACTTTTGAATTAGTTTTGGACCAAGGTTAGAGACTCCAAATGAATTCGCTCTATTACCTGCATTTGGCAATTGAACTACACCATAAGCACCGACAACGATCAGGTGCTTTCCAATATCAACAGGGAAGTCTCTTTCATCTAATAGCTCATCTGAGCTATCAATACCAAAACCTTTTTTGGTCTGAATTAATCCGCCATAAGCGAGACCGTTAGCATTTACGTTTGTTCGATAACTTGTATTACCATAAAGCAACTCTGTACCCATAAGGCCAGAACCATTAGTTTCTACAACAAGATCTCCATTATCATCAATTGCATACTCAGGAGCTTTTCCAGCCCAAGCATTAATTTGCCTTAAGCCTCCTCTAGCACGAGTAGTCGGTACTACTGAAATGGTAGATTTATATTCTGTTGAAGAAGTATACGCCATAGATGCTGCTTGATGTGCAAAGCTAACTTCACGAGCATATGCATCTTCATGTTTGACATATTTTCCAGCATCAAGTTTAATTAAACTGTCTAACGCTTCTTCAGGAACTAATTCTCCTGTAAGATTATGATGAGTCAGAACTGCATTGCTTATGCTATGCACACCTCCAGCAGTGTCTCCATTTAATTTAAAACACTTTGATAAGTCCATGAATGTACTGGCTGTAAAGTTGGTAAGAGTATTGCTAGTAATCTGAGTCATAACAGTATTGATCTTAAAATGAAACATTCCAGCATTTATACTAGCACCAGTAACATTAGCAAAGCTCCCTGCTCTTATTACAGTCTTTAATCTTCCGTCATCTCCAAAATACTCTTCGCTTGTTAAAGTTGCAGGAGTAATAGTTGCACCTTCTTCAAAGCGAACATCATTTAATGTAAGCAGAAGACCTAAACTGGTAGATTCTGCATGTGGTGTCACTATGACATCAACACCCCCATGACTAATGGTAGTCGCTGTAGTAACAACGTGACTCTCTTTTAATGGATCCGGAGAAGCAAACATTGTTAAATAAGGTTGTCCATTGATGACATTTCTATGTGCAGTTCCGAGATAGCTATTTTCCCATTGAGTCATTTCTGTGTTGCTAACACCGCTAGCAGGAATAGTCTTCACATCTGCATAGCAACCATCGCAAAACATATAATCAACGCCAACATCTTCGATGTCTGCGTACATTGATTCAACAGCAGCAAATCTTTTACAGTGGCTTGATGTTAAGTTATTGTTGCCAGCAATTGAGCTTAAGGTAGCTGCAGAGAAGGTAGAAGCAATGCCACTAATAGTTGCTGCAACAGCAATCATACTAGTAGCATCTGGCGCATTGTAAACGTCTACATGGCGCTCAAAGCCACTAGAGTCATCTCCCAGTAGAGCATCCAGCGTGTCTAAATCTGAAATAGTATATAGCCCTCGTGGATCTTTTTCTCCTAGAGCTTTGATTTCATCAAGAGTAGTAGTAGGATGTGCAAGAGTGAAAGCTGCATTCTTGCTAATGATTATTTCACCAACATCATTATTTAATTCAACTTCAAATTCTGTATCATTTTGACTAAAAATTTCTTCGCTATCAAAGATAACGTTTTCACCTTCAGTATTGAACATGACAAGACGTTGTCGGACAACGTCACCATCTGTAAAGGGAAGAAACGCAACGGCTATATCTTCAAAAGCGGTAACAGCGTTTCTTTCTCGAGGTGAGATTCTGATTAAAGTTTCTTTCTCTGAAATTCCTTCAATATCTTTTTTGATAATGAAGTGAGACTGGCTTCCACCTACTCGTGAAACAAAAACATTTACGTCTGAGCTTCCTGTTAGCTGATCTGCGAGTGTAACGAGCTGTGAGTCTGAGCCGAACTCAGCGCTTACGGCACCTAAATCTCGTACAAGAAAGGGTGTATTTGATCGACCTTTAGTCGCGCCACTGACAAGCAAGACGCTTTGAGATCCACTAGCTTGTGCAAGATTAGCAAAACTACCGTCAACGTAGTTTGCATCAACTCCACTTAAATTGTTATATCTAGTAACCATGAAGGCTCCTTAATTTTTAGTGTTGATAATATGGTTTTCAATGAAAAATGATCTTAATGTAGAATATGCTTTTGCATCAAATTCTCTAAATCTAAGAAAAAAATGTATGGGTCTTGAGAATATACGTTGGTTACCTACAGTAACATAAGTGTCGGATTTTCTTTCTTTCCAAAAGAATCTTTCCGCACCATTCTCTACAAAGACAAATGCAGTATTTATCAGTAATTTTTCAAGCCAAATTGCTGTTTTATTTGCAAGCTTGTTATTAACTGCCCAACAATTAAACTCAATGATATGGTCTACGGGTCTAGTTTCAACAGTGATTACTTGATTTGGAGAATTCTGATCAAGATACTCATAACTGTACATAGATTTTCTTTGAGGCCTTGAAGAGCCTTTTTTGTCCATCATCCCTGGTTTTCGTTCAATAACTCTAAATGTTATTACTTCGTTCCCATAATCATAAAGAGTTTCTGGTGGATACTCTTCGATTAATTTAATCTCTTTATTTTCTTTAATGTTTTTTTGAGCATTTTTTATAACCTTAGATGCAAGTTCAAAAAAAACATCCAAAGACAATGGCTTCTCATTAGGTAGAAAGTCATTGAGATTAAAATCAAAAGGATTTATATTAAGCTTCTGAGGTGTAGAAACGCTATGAGCAACATTATTGTCGTTGTCTATAAATTGCACAATGATTTCTTGTGCTGTTTTTTCTTCAACGTTTATCATCTGTTCTCTCTTATCGAACTTTCTTCTCTAGCATAAATAGCAATATATTCTATACGTCCATAATCCGAGCGATATTCTTGGATACTTTCAGGCTTGTATATAATTGCTCTTTCGTATGGTACTGTCAGCTTACCTTCATTATCAAGTCGTAGCTCAATAATTTTGTCTTTATATGAAATTATCGTGTCATATTTAAAATAAAATATTTTATAGTCAGTTCTAATAGAACCCGGGGCAATCCTTTTAGTTCTATTAGCCTTACCACCATCGGCCCCAAGTAATGTTGAGTAGCACCTATGAAAGGTTTCTTTCCATATGAAACCTTCACCAAGACAAAAGTTGCAATTATCTTCTACGTTTGCTTCTTGAGTGATTTGACTTACGCAAGTACATTGAATGTCTTTATTAAAAGAGTCTTGTTTTCTTTTTCTTAAAAGTACTAAGTAGTTATGAGGAATACTACCGTCTGATCCAAAAAGAAGATCATCAAAAGATTTTCTAAGATCAACTTCCCCTAAGTTCTTATATAGCTTCCTTCTCATTTTCTTGTACCCTTAGTCACACTACTAATGTAATGTTCCGACCATCTCGTAAAGCCACTCTTGTATTTTGATTCACCTGCTTTTCGATATTTAGAATTTGCACTAGGCTGTGTATAGTATGTATTCCACGGATCATGCCATTCTCTTGAAATCTTTGCAGTTTCAATAGAGCCTCCTTTAGTAGCAAAGCTAGGACCAAGTCCTTGTCCTGCTACAATAGTACCACCTGCATTAACTATCCTCCACCATTCATCACGCTCTAGCTTCAATTCTACAAGCAGATCTTTAATTTGAATGTCCAATGCACCTGACTGTATTAATAGGTCGCCAAGTTCTTTTTTCGACCCATTCCCATTACCGCCTACAGGCATTGTTAAAAGTCTTATTGCAGCGTCATACATTACAAATCTTGTTAATGCGTATGCATGTCTATCGTTTACTGGCTTCTTACAAGTAATATAATCAGCTTCTATTGAAGACCAGTGTATTGCTAAAGCTAAGGTATCTTCTGGGATACCTTCAGCCCATGGACCTAATTCCATTAACAACATATCAACTGAACAATAAAACGGATCATATTCTGTACTAAAGGATAGATACTGATTGTGGACCATTTTTGAGCCATCAGTACCTTTTATACTATTTAACAACTCTATAATAATAAGCTCATTCTTTACCAATTCTACGAATTCAAAATCTGCAGAGCCACCACTTTTTATTTCAAAAGTATCTTCTTTTGATACAGCGACACCATCTACAAGCACATTCCAGAGGTGCTTGTAAGTACCTGCAATGTCTGTATTCGTAAACGCATAGTAATAATACCCTGTATCTACATTGGTAAATGTATGTTGAACATCATCATATGTTACTGTACTTCCATCAGGCTTAGTTACTGTGAGCACTATGTTGGTTACATTAGTTGCTTCCTTACAATCATTGTAAAAAAGAACTCGTAATTTAACAGAAGAATTTAGTGAAAAACATTTCATATTAAAACTCCAAAATAATCTTATTATTTTCTACTATAACTTCTTTTGGTATTTTTTCTTCTTTTGAAGCTGAATTAAAAAAACCTGAAACTGGCTGTTTGAAAAGTCTAACAACATCTTGAGTTATACTTGCAGCATCAAGATCTTTATTAAAAGTTATTATGATTTTATTTGTACTACATATATTATTTATAGAACCGTTTTTAGGTTGCATCTCAACAACCCTTAAGTCTTCTACTAAAGTTGCAACATCACTTGTTGGTATTAAAAGCCCAACATCTGACTCTGATGTCACTTCTGGTTTTACAACCAAGCTATCACTAGCAGTACTAAAATCCATCCGGTAAGAATTTGTTAGCTTTTCTTTAGGATAAACCTTTACTTTGAAAGTATCTCCTAAAGTATAATCCCCACCATAAAACTTAACATAGCACCCCCTGTTTAAACTTCTCCACCTAGAGGCTGTCCTATTCAACCTCTTTCCTGAAGCTTGAGGTTTTGCTTCGTTTTCAAACCACCAAATATATTTTGCAGCAGAACCAACTCCACTTGAAGTTATTTCAATATTTAACTCTGTAGCAAGCTTTCCAGAATAAGAGCCATAGACTTTAATCTGGTCAGTAAAAGTATCATCTTTGCTAGTTCCAAAGACTGTACGTTCAGAAATAGTATTACTTGCGAACTCAGTATTTAAAGAGACTACTTCTTCTAGGCTACTTCCCCTAATAAAAAGCTCGTAATCTCTATTTGGCTCTAAAAAAACTTTTGGCTTAATAATTACTAATGTTTTTTGAGCTACTTTTCTTATTAAGAAATTGTCTGTAATCTCAACAAGATTATCATCCACAGGGTAGCTTTTTATATCTGTCTCTACTACTAAGTTGCTAACCTTTTCTAGAAGAACAATTGAATCTTTTACTGTCTTGTCATCAACAAGGTTAGTGAATTCTAACTTGATCTCCTCACCTATCGGAAATGTTGTGGTTCCGTTCAGCGGGTAACTGTTTTCTGTCGTCAAGCTTATCGTCATTATTTTCGCCTATCTTAATTTCAACAAAGTTGTCTTCGTCTACTATATAGCCTAAATATTCGCTTGTTCTAGTTTTTCTATCAATTTCTTTTTGTACAAGTTCGATTTCTGTCAGCTCTGTTTCAAAAAAACCCATTTAAAACTCCTTAAATAAAAAAAGCAGGGCTTTTACACCCTGCTTTTATCATAAATATTTACAGTTGCTTTGCAAGCAAAGCTTTCGTCTTAGATGTTGCTTAATACAGTTGCATCTTCTACGCTACCAGCCTTGGCAAATTGAACGTTTGTGCTTCCGTCCCAAAGGTTCTCGGCACGCTTAACATTCTTAAATACGCCAACTCCTTGACCTTCATGTGCCACAGCAAAACCATAGCGCTCACGGATCTTAATTTTGACAGTCTCAGTATTCTCATCACGCCATTCAACAGTAGTTGGTGCTTCATCAACAAGATGGAAGCCAACGTTACCGCCTGAAAGCAAGAAGATGTCACCAAGCTCTGATTCTGGATCATATGGACAAAGAGGCGACACAATGATCTGGAAGTTGAATGGGAAATAACCAGGCAAGTTAGGTGCCGAAGTAGCAAGCTGACTACGCTCAAGTACAGAGCTAATAGTTTCAGCTTGAGCTGCGCCATTAGTTCCAGTTCCACGAGCATTTACAACTTTTTGACCATTGCTTGGACCACGAGCGCCCATTGCACCATTGCTATAAGGAGCCAATGGACCTGGATCGCCACTATAAGGATTAAAGATAGAGCCACCACCATGTGCAATCATCATATTGCGAAGAACAGGATCTTGGATAAAGCTATAATAAAATAGTGGGTGCATTAAAAGGACATTAGGTGTAAAGCCTTCTTCACTCATATGTGCCATAGCACGCATGAGATTATCCATGCTAAGAGATCCGTTACCCACTAGCTCGTCACCTGCATCGTTAATTCCACGACCAGTAGTTACACCATAAATTGACTGTGCAGGGTTCAAGTTGTCAAATAGGCTAGTGCCTAATTGCTTAAGGAACTGAACAGCCTTTTGCTCCTTGTGGCGTACGAGTGCATTACCCATAAGCTCAAGGTTCTTAGCCATAATATCAAACGTGCTATAACGAAGTGCTTCGTCAGTGAAAGAAGCAGCAATACCGCTTTTTCCGATGTAAGCTGTTGAAACAGCACCACCCATTTGGAAGTTAACCTCAGGGTAAGTACCGTGCTCTTGAACATCACCTGCATAAACAGCACCCATTGCACCAGCAAGAATCTGGGTGTTTAACCCTTGAGCTTGTACTCGTGTAAATAATGGGGTGATAGTCATGTTAGGTTCTACAGGCTCACGGATGAGGATTTCCATAGACTCTTGTAGCAATGGAGTAATCTCAGAAGCTCTAACAAGATCTTGATTCTTTGGAGAAATAGTATTCGCAAAAGTCTCCCAGCTAATTTTTTGCTCAGAGTCAGGCAATGTTCCACGATTACGAATCATGTCAGCTAGGTAGCGTGCAGCCGCTTTTCGACCACTAGGTAGCTGTAATTCTGTTCCGTCAATAAGTTTAAATGACATATTAATTTTCCTATTCTTTTATTAAATTAAATCTTTACGTTAACTACAACAATTTGATCCGCAACGATTTGATTCGATAACGTAATCATGTCTGAAAAACCACCAGTTGCTGATCCAGGCATCTTTGCAGAATTGTCAAAGCCATCGCCTTGGAATCCTGTACGCACACGCTCAAGAAGACCATGAGGCTCTTTAATGATGTCCATTACACGGCCAATAGTAAAGTCTTCACGCTCTTGAAGCATGTCGAGGATTGCATCAGCGTTTGCTACTGAGTCGTTAGTAACATCAGTATCGTCAGCAAGAGTAAGTGCAGCACTTCTAACAGTCATGTTTGAAAGCTTATCAAAGGTAACGAAATCACCAGGCTTACAATCACCAACGAAGTGAATGAACTTTTCTTCATCTGCACTCGCAAAACTAGAAGTCGCACCATCATAGTGGAAGTAGTCTACTGAAGTAAGGTTGTCCGGTTTGCCTGAACCGTCCTCGTCCCACATAATAAGAATTGCAGCTTCATCATCAAGATACCAGTCGCCCTCATTCGCAACAAGAGAAGGCTCAGAGCGATACCGTGGAGTTATTCCACCGCCCATAGTTACTGTAAAAGGGGTGCGAGAAGTATGCGCTGCTACTTGCAGTGTTAGCTGCAGTCCTACTGCTTTGCTTGAGAGAGGAATACCCTTGTATCGCGGCATAGCCTTTAAATTTGTATTATTAATCAACGTGAGCTCACCCTTTGTATCTTCATCAGCATGAACTTTAGCAACCTGTGGTGCCTTCATTTGAATATCAGTGAAGAACTGGATGAGGTGTTGCTTTTGATAGTTGGTGAAGTGAAGATTAGCAGCATCATCTCCAGCCCAAGCATAAACATCATATGCACAAACACCTACAGGCGCTGAAATGAATTTCTTTGCGAGCCCATGAAGTAAACCGTTTTCAACATCGTTGCTAGTTGTGCCAGGTAAAGTCTCTCCAGGAAGCCAACCATTTTCTGACGCAGCCTTGATAAACATGCGAAGAGTTACATCTTTTGGACCAGTAACAAATTCACCTGTAGTAATATCAATTACTCGTGCTGCTTTGTCGTTTGCGTCATAGTCAATAACAACGTCAGAAAAAGCGGCGTCAAGGCAACGACGAAGAAGACCTGAAGGTACAACTCGACCTGACCCGTCAAAAGAAACGACTTTGCCAGAAGAGATTACAAAGTAATCTTTGCTCTTCTCGTTCTGCCAAACAGTAGGAAGCCATGAAGCTGGCTTCCACTCACCATGAGGAACTGATACGTTAGCCTGAACAACATTATTTGGTGTAATGTTATCCATGATGTCCGTACGAGCTTTAAAACGGCTTGTAAATCTTGAAATAGCCATAATTTAATCTCCTAATTAATTAGTTAATATTAAAGTTTATTTGGGTGAAAACCACGAGGAAGGTAGGCTGACTTGCTGATTAAATATTCTTCAGCAAGAATTTCGCCATGATCATTTTTAATGATAAAATAAGTATCTACTATTGATTGTTCAAAACCACCTAAATTGCTTGCAGGCTTTTTAGTCATATTTTGCTCAAGATCTTTCTCTGAAATATGCTCAGAAGGGTTAGATACTTTAGTATCATTCACTATTACTTCTTCTTGAGGGCTCGTTTCAACCATTTCTTGAACATTTTCCAAAGAATCTTCATTTTTCTTTTCAACAAAACTCTCAACAACAAGAGTTAATTTGGTTTCTAATGAAGTATATTTTTGAAGCAAATCTAAGTACCGAGCTTCTAGTTCGAGATAATCTTCAGACTTGTCACATTTCATTGTAGAAGCTTTTTCATCTACGCAAACCATGATCTTAGCTTTTACTTCATCAGAAGCATTGTATCTTTCTACTAGCTTTTTAGCAGCAGCTAAATGTGCACAATCTGGAATTGGGAATGATCTTTCAGGTCCGCAAAAAGCGGACTCTGGGAGTTCTTCTCTTTGTTGACTGCTCAGTTGTACATCTTCTTGGATCAGCATACCTTGTAATGCAAGATCTAAGAGTTCCCAATCAACTTCAATGGAATCTTCAGTTTTTGATTCATCTTGAGTTTCTTGTTCCTCTGTTGCAGATTCAACTGTTTCGACTTGAAGTTCTGTCTCTTTCTCAGAATCTTCTTCTGATTCAACAACAAGATCTAAGTTTTCTGTAGTCTCTGTTTCTACCATACTAAAGTCCTTTTCTTCTGTAGTTTTTGTAGAGGATTTATGAAGATCTGAATCGAAGTCACCAATCATGGCTTCTTTACTCTCCACATCATTTGCAGCGCTAATTTTAATTGCCCAATTAATTCCTGAATCGCCACCCCAGCCAAGCCAAGCTACATAGCCTCGATCTTTCCATGGGGTAGACTTAAACTCTGGAGCAACCTCTGCATTTTTTCTGTGCCTATTAAAAGCGGACATTCTTTTAACAGTAGATAGTCCAATTTCAGACTTGGTTGCTAGCTGTCTAGCTCTAGCCCATCCTACTGGAGTCATTCCTTTGACTTCTGAACCTTTTTCTTTTTTCCAATCAAGAACCTTTTGAGCATTACCTTTTGCTCCAGAAGGAACTTTAAAAGTCTTTTCATCGACAGTTGCATTATTGTTAACTGCCGAGACAGTCAATCCAAAAGCAGAGTATTCATCCTCGATACTATCTTTTCTCATTGAGCCTGAATACTTTACCTTAATGACCATAGTTTCGTCATCGCCACGTTGAGTAATATAAGTCTCTCCTTTTTGATGCAGTTCCATCATCTCAGATTCAGAAATACTCATTTCGTGGTCAAACTTTTTGACTACTTCTTCTTGTTCTTCTTCTTCGGTTTTTTCTTGATAGGCGTCGACTTGTTCGGTTGCTTGTATTTCTTCAACTTCATTATGGTCTCCTAGATCATATCTTGAGTCTGTCATAATGAACTCATCAATATAGATTTCTTTATCTGTGATCAACTCTGTTGAGTCCTTTGAGTCTCTCATCTCCATATGTACTAGTTGTGACAAATCATCTGCAGGAGTATTTACCACGGATCCTTCCATGACCAAGAAATCTCCTGTGATAAACACGCATGTCTCACCATCATATTCTTTTCCATGTCGATGCTCACACATTCCATCGATAGCCCAATCGCTCTGACAGATAGAACATACATGTCGATCAGTAGTAGAGCCAGCAGAAAAAGTAAGATAACGCCCATCCATAAACTTTTTAATAGATTCTTCGTCTGTGATATTCGCTTGAACACGCATCCTGCCTAATCCTGGCCAGCTTTTATCTTTAACTAGCCCAAAACTTTTTAATGTCTTATAGATCTTTTCAGGATCATCATCATTAAAAGCATTATGGATGTCTAGCATTTTTTGACTAGACTGCAAGTAGTTACTTGCCTCGTCATAAAGGTCTTGCCATTCACCACTAACAAACCTGCCAATAGGCTCTGAATTCTGATCATGGTTCTTTAGTATTGGTTTAGCATAAGGTGTTACCAAAGAGTCTATTCCTCTTTGTTGGCCTTTAGTAGAGTATATCCTGTTGTTTATTCTTCTACCTGAATGAGAAAGGTCGTAAGTAATTAACAAACCTTTTCCTCCAGAAGAAGATGAACAAAGCATACTATCAATAATACTTATTTTCTCTTTTTTATCTAAAGACAAAATTCTTTGATCAGGGTTTATTTGTATAAAATCGTTGTATTTTATAATATTGCTCATTTACTTACCTTTTTAACGAAGAATATTCGTTCATATAATATGATGAAAAGCTTAGATGTTTTCAATAATATGCATAATTTTTGATAAATTTTCTTCATTTAAAATTTTATCAACTATTTTATTAGCATCAGAATTGAACTTAGGAGCTAATCTTTCTCCATGTTGGTTCTTAGGTTTGGATATTGATTTGGAAAGATTTTCTGCTGAACCTAGTTTGCTATTCTCTGGACGTCCAAGTCGATTAACCTTTTCTTTGCTTTGCATTTCTTCTTTTGCATTACCTTCTTTTGTAATGTTAGAAGACTCATGCCCTTCCAAAGCATTAGAAGCTGCAGTAAAAGCACCCATGCTTTTTACTAAAGCTAGTGGCTCTTGATACAACTTATAGTAGGTTAAGTCTCTAGCTTCTACAGGTCTTTCCCCAAGCCTTTTTCTAGCTTCAGTTTCGTTTATTAAATTGTTTGTCCATAATTGAATTGCTTGATTCTCTACTTTTGACTTTTCTTCTTTGTCTACTGTACCAAATTTTATCTCTACTCTTTTTGAAGACTCAACTAGTGCATCTTGATATCCACCTTCTAATAGAAGCTCATTGATTACATAAGTTTCTACGAATGTCTTTACTGTTCTTTGTAAAGCTTCTACATCTTGGATAGCAATCTTAGACAAAGTATTTGCTGTACTTCTGTTAGCAGTGTCGCCTTCTCCCATATCAATAGGGGAGACGCCTAATCCAGCAAAAACTCTCTTTTTGAAATAATCGATGTAATCTTGTATTGAAAGTGCTTTTCCTTCAGAACCAATAGCTTCTATTTTGTGTCTATGATCAGAAACGAATATCCCTCCTGAAGGCATATACTCTAAAGTGTTGCGAACTAAATCACTTTCTTTTACGCCATCTGGACCATATCTTTCTGGATGGTTATCATTACCTACCTTGTAGTGAAATAATGGATGCAGATTAGCATCGATCATATTCTCTACGTTTTCTTCTAATCTTCTTAGAAGAGCAATGTCTTCTAGTACAGGCAATAACTCTGGAGTACCCATAGTAAAGCCTGGTTTTTTATTAGTATAAAAATGAATTACATCTTGTGGTGCAAACTCTTTGGTTTGCCCTGTATTCGGAACGCTTTGCATTACCTTCTTTATCTCGCCATTTTTTTTAACTTTAAACCATAAAGTTTCAAAAGGTAATAAAAAGTATCCAGCTACAGGCTCAATCGTTTTACCATTTACAACCCTAGTTTGACCTTTAGAAGCATCTTCATTTCTTACTTTTACCCATGCACAATTAGAATATCTAATTAAGTCATGAGCAAGGTCTTTCATTAAAAGGTCAAAAGGCATTCCAGAAATTAGCTCAATTTCTTTTAATCGTTTTTTTACATAATTTAAAGTTTCTTTATCGTCACCTACAAGTTCCCACCCTGCTAAAATGAACCTGTGAACTTTTTTCTGTATTGCTTTAAAAACATAAGAGTCTACATCTTGAGCTATTTGTATCTCTGTAAGATCATACTCAGGCTTAAACCAATTGCCTCTATGTCTATCAGCATAACTCATTGATTTATTATTTATTCTTTTTACTCTAGCGCCAGACATAGAGTTCACCTCTAAGGGCTTATTCATGTCTTTTTTATAAGAATCTTTCAAAGCACTTAGGCCCTGTATTATTAATTTAGAATCCATAATCTTTATCCTAAAGAGCCAGTAATTTTATCATATAAAGAATCAATATCTATTTGATTGTGATTTACATGCTTGAGAATATCTCCACAATCATTTACAAAAAACCTACTCTTGTAGGAGGAGTTCTTTGCTTTTATTGTCAAGAATTCTTCCTCTGATTTCAACTCTGAGGTCAATTCATTGGATTGCACTTCTAAATCTATTTTACTTAAAAGGGCATTTAGCCGATTAGTGTTCTCATCATTAATCCCTTTACAAGGGTCATCCCAGTTTATCTCAAAGAAAACTGAAAACAATCTTATTATATTAAAGATATTCTTGATCTCTCCAATAAGCTTAGTACTTATGAATAATGGCTCTATTATTAATCTTGATAAACTTTTTAATAGATAAATATACTTATTAAAAAGCCCCTCTACTATGTCTTTTGTCCGAGAGACATAATATATAATAGTATTAATAGCATTTATAAGCGCTTCCCAAACGGCCACATTGTTACGCTTGTTAATGTTGCTACTTTTAACGAATCCACTTGCTGTTACAAACTTCGGTGTAAAACTAAATCCTTCATTAATCCCATCAAAGGTACTAAAAGGGATTTTTTCGTCAAGCTTTGTATCTATTTTAGGTGCGTTTGTAAGTTTACTTCCAAGAGACATTTCACTCTTAGCAACTTTAGCACCGTTTTTTCTAGTCGTAGAAAAGGTATTTGAGATTGATTCATAAGTATTTATTGATCGGTCAGCATATTGGTTTAATACATTCCGAGCTTGTAAAATAACTTCTCTAGAAGTATTAAGCAACCTAAGGAGGCAATTAAACAGAGGCATTGACATGTTCCTTAACGCCTCAAGTATGTTAGTTAAAGAAGTCAGAAAAGGGGCGATTAATGGGCCTACTATTCCTGTCCATGAAACTCCTATTCCTGTCAACTGAACCCTAAGGTCGTTTATGATGATGGGAAAGCTGGCGACAATAATAGGCCAATTATGAAAACAACTACCGGTTTCTTTTAACGCCGAATACCAATTACAGAAGTCTTTCATAATCTTCGTTGGGTCTAAAGAATCGTTAATGTCTATTAGTAAGCTTTTTAAATTAGCTAAAAATTGCTTGAGCTCCCAGTTGACTTCATAGGCAGGGATTAGGTCTTCTTCAGAAAAACTAGGTCTACAGTCCAAGCAATCTTGGAACTCTTTGTTATTAAAAGCTTCAATTTTATTACGAAAATCACTAATCTTTCCATTCAACGTCGATGCTTTTATTTTCCATTTTGTTTGAGGAATATTGTCGACTCCCTCCGATATTTTATCCTCTGCCCAGTCCTTAGCACCTGTTACTGATTTATAAATTTTTGTTAAGCTTTCTTCGAGAACACATTCCTCTTCTTCAGATGCTACGACAGCAGACTGCTGGGTTTCAAATATTGGCCTGGCTTCCTCACTCTCTCGCAATGCGCCACTTATGTTAAGCATAAGATCCACACTATTTCCTAACTCCATTCCATGAACTATCATTTCCATTTTATGAAGATTAGAAATCTGCATTACGTCTAAGTTGCTTTCATTTTCTTCTGAAACCAACTTAACTAGGCCTGCTTCATAAGCTTCAATCAAGTTATTGATTGCAATCAACAGTCTATCAGTCTCCATCTTCAACACCTCTAATCAAAATGAATGGATATTCATCAATATCTAAAAAAGTCTTTCTTCTTGTTAAAGAAGAATCCATGTTTTTTTCATATTCTTTGTGTTTTAAATAAGCCTTTATTGGAAGTCTTTCGACTTCTACAGTTAGCCCTGCTTCTTCAATTATTTCTAGTAAGATTTCTTTTAAATCATCTTTATGTACAAAATCTCTAGCAATTTTTTTATACATTTTTTGATACTGTTCTTCTAAAGCTTTTTCTTCACTAAAGTCAGTATCTTCTCCTTCTTTTAACTTTTTAAAAAAACTCATTCGTTTTTAAATCCTGACAGTTCAATTTGTTCATCAACATCTAACAATTTTTTCATTTCTAATAATGTTAGATAATCTTCATAAGATATTGTAGTAGAGTTTTTTCCAAACACTTCGTTGTAGTTTCTTTTTAACGAATGCTTCCTACTGATATCTGCAGAGTGCTTATGCTGACCTTTTCTTACTCTCTCTACTATTGAAGCTTTTTCTTCAGAAATACCTTTTTTTACTTCTATAAAATTATTAAGATTTTCTTGAGCTAAAAAACTATAGATCTTTTTATAATTGGGATCATGACTAACTTCAGAATCTTCTCTGATTTCTAAAATAATCCTTTCTAAAGTGGCGTCATCTTTTGCCAAAGACATGGCTTCTTCGTCAGTTATTAAGTCAACAGCTTCACCGTTTTCTTTATGTTTCTTTTGCTCATATTTTTGTTCAAGAGCTTCTTCATCTTTTTTTAGTGCTGCTTTTTTAACTTCAGAAATCATTAGATAACGCTTTCTGAAGCAGCTACATTTATCTTAAGTTCCCCGTTGTGAAACAAGTTGCTGGCTGTATTCGATTTGCAAGTAATTCTGCACTGTATGTGGTGATAAGTATTAGTACCAATATCATTGATTTGTATTGCAGCTTCTTTTTCGTTCCACTCTTCCAAAGATAAAGACTCACTACCATAATGTAACTTATAGTTATAAGCAGCTTCCGAAACTACTAAGCTTATAGTCAAGTCAGTAAAAGCTTTATTTGGGTTTGTATTCTTTATATAAAAGTTTACATAATCTGCACCCCCTGTAAAACCATTATGCCTTGTCACAAGATCGTTGTCTTGAAGTTGAGTTCCGTTAGTATCTTTATAAAATTCAATCATATTCTATTCCCTCTATGAGCGTTGAATCCACGACGTCGGTCATTCCTTTTACCAGTAAATGCAACTCCTGACAACATCGAACCACCTATGGTTGCATATCGACTTTGCATGCCCATAGAAGCCGAATCAGACTTAAGAACATTAAAGGCTCCACGCTGCATCAATCCTGCTCCCTCAGGTGCAGATTGCATACTCCTGATTGCACCTACTGCAGTACTAGAGTCATAACTATCTCCCAATACACTGCGCTGCAAATAGCTTTCAATGCCACTTTCATTAGCTTGTATAGCCCTTGAACCTATCTTGATAGCTCCTCCAGCCAAACCACCCATCATTGCACCTTCAGTAAAGTCTCCACCCATAGCATAATTAGCACTACCTCCTAACAAAGCACCCATACCTACAGAAGATGCTAGTCCTAAAGCAGTATCACTCTCTAATGGTCTAAGCAATCCTGAGATCTCATTTGCTTGGTCTACACTAGCAGTAGGTACATACCGACCTGAGTAGTTAGTAGAACCTGTAGGAGTTGTCCCTGGATTTATAGGTGTGTTTGACGAAGATGGTGGAATAGGTCCGTTTGTACCACCACTCATAGCTTCACTGTAGCCTTCACCTTTCATAAGTCTATTATGAGCCGATACTCTTTGTGCGGCTTCTTGAGTATATGTTTCCGTATACTTTCCACCTGGATGCGTCAACTCATCCATTAACATTTCTTCATGCCTTCCCAATAAAGCTTGTTTTTCTTTGGTGCTATAGTTTGCTAAATCATCTCCACCAAAAAGCTCTCTATATGATCTGTTTTGAAGCATTTCATTAAATGCTCTTTCATTATCCCCCAAAGCACCTAATCTTGTAGCAGGTCCTCCACCTACACCTTCACTTGTAAGCTTATTTATTAATTCATCTGTAGCTCCTGGATGGACTGCTGCAACATTTCCTCTATGAATTCTAGCAATATCTTCTGGAGTAAATTGAGAAAGCATGTCTGCTATATTTTGATTTGTAGGTGCTACCGCAGCTGGTGGAGGTGAAACTGCAGGAACACTAAAACCGCCTCCACCTGCAACTTGAGAAGATAGTTGCCGCCCACTACCTTCAAACTCTAACCTAGCAAGTGTAGCGGTTTTTGCTTCTTCTGATCCTTGGCTTACTAAGTCCGCTGTAGACACTTTAGAAGGTCTACCCATAATATGGTCTGAATTATAAATAGAGCTTTGTACTGTTTTATCTGGAAGAGAACTTGGGTTATCAAATAAGTTATTAACTTCATCTAATCTTTGGTTTGCGCCTGTATTAATTCTTCTTTTAGCATCACCACTTTCTCTAAAATGTCTATAACTACTCTCGTCTCGACTAGCAGCTCCCCACATGTCTCTTGCTTCTTTTCTAAAACCGAGAAGATCCCTCCTGTTTTGAATAAATGCTTTTTTTTCAACTGGACTCAGACCTTGCATAAGGTCTGATAAACCACCTTTTAAAAAATGATTTGTTGCTTTTCCTACACTCATAATTATTTCCTCCAAGATCTAGATTTAGAACCAAACCTGCCTCTTTTGGGTGTATGGTATACACTTCCAATACTCTTAGAGGAATTAGGCGTATTTAAATTTTCTGCTAAAGATTTTAATAAAGAAAAATCATCTTCTTTTTTAGTTATACTACGTGATTTGTTACTATTTCTAGGCTCTTCAATAATGCCATCTGCAATATATTTATTTCGAATAGAACGCTGTTCCTCTTCAGAGCCATTACCACGCACGATACGTAAAACGTTAAGTGCCCCAGGAAACCCTTGTTCTTCGGCCTTATCAAACAGCGCATTTATTTCATTGTCTCCACTCTGAAAGCCTGTGCCCGAGATTTGACTTTTATGAAACGTAGGTACAGAAGGCATCATTTGTCTTCCTGAATAAACGCTTTCTTCAAGTACTAGTCCTCCTAATGCCAACATGAATGCATCAAGCCTATGGTCACCTACTTGTTCGTTTATTTTCCCATATATAGGCTTGTTATTTTGAGGATTCCTTCTAATCACTTTATAATTAAAGAATTGATCTTTCAGTCTAGTATCTTCATTTGAAAAGACAAATAGTCCTTCTTCTAAAGTTCTTATAGCATTTTCTACTAAGAAATGTTTTCCGAGTTTTTTAATATCTTTGTTGGTTACGGGATCTTTTAATATTACATTGCTTGAGAAATTAAAACTTACTAGTCTGTCAGGAATTTTAACTGTTTGCTGATCCATAGCAGATTTGTTTGTTTTACTTCTGAGAGAATAAGCCTGGTACTTTACATCCTCAATTATAGTGTGCCCATAGCCTTCATCAGCATAGATGTAATCTGGCTTCCATTTATAATTTAACTGTAACAATTCTTTTATCCAACGTTTAGCAGAATATTCTGATGCCGCTACATTTACAGCTTCAAGACCTATCCAAAGACTTAACCCAGGATAATAACCAACTACATAAAACTCAGTGCCTGCATTTTTGTTCCAGTCTATACCAATGCAAATTATTCTTTCTGCAGAACCTTTAATGCGGAGCTTATTTAGTAAGCTACTACTATTAATTGCGTCTACATAGTTATAATCAGACATTGCTTTAAAGACCCAGTCTTTTTTAAAGACACCATCTCTCTCATGAATAAAGACTGCCATATACTCTGCAGCAAATGAATCTTTAGTAGCTTCTCTTAATATCTCGTCTTTTATTTGCTCCCAGTGGGGAATTACAGATGATGGTAAATAATCTTCTTTAAAATCAGGTCTCTTTAAGCACCATTCGTAAAACTTGCCTTGTTTACCAATAGGTGTTGATGTTGCAATTAATGCTGTCTCAGGTGTAGTAGCAAGAATAGGGTTGATTACTTTGTCTAGTATCTCTTCAGGAATCATATCCATCTCATCAAGATACACGAGGTCTGCAGAAAAACCACGCATGGTACCACCACCAGAACCATCTTGACGCATACCAATGCCAGAGACAAAACCTTGTATGACTCCCCCGTTTCGAAACTCCATTTTAAATGTAGGAGTTTTAATATACAAACTATCTCCTGTACCAGTAATTACTTCTGAAGCCAGCTCTCTATTTCTTTTAAGTAGCTTTTCCATCTCTTCAAAGATGTTTGTTAGCTGAGCTTGGTAAGGAGTAACTATCATGATAGTAGGGCCTACTTTGACTATATTGCCTGAAGCGTCTCTTCCCCTTGCTAGTAGTGAGTTAAAAGCAATGTAGATTATTTTCAATGCCATTGCAAAGGACTTACCTGAACGACGTCCTTCACGAACGGCCATTCTCTTACTAGTGCATCTAAGCTGTTCTTTTTGGTAATTCCTTAAAAACCATTGATTGTCGTTATCTGAAAAACCAAACATTAGTTCGCACCAAGCAACAGGATCTATTGTGGCTTTTATAATTCTAAGTGCTTGCTCTTGGTCTATGTCTGGGTTTGATTCTTGTATTGCTTTTAACTTAGCACCAGAACCTTCGGGCAATTTTTTTGCTATACCACTGCATTTGATTTCAAAAGGCTTGTTGTATTTTTCTATTTGTCTTATTTGACAAGAAATACATGTGCTATGAAGCTCTGTGTTTATTCCATACTTCTCTTTGTAATACTTTAAAGCAACATCAGAAACCCTTCCTGAAGGGTCTTGATGCTTGACGCCATATTCATTTATTACATATAGCGAATCATTTACATCTTTTTTAATATCATTCATTAGTGCCTTCTGTAATTCGCAAAGTAATCTCTATTCATATGAGTAATGCTAGCTTCTTGTCCTAGAGCAGATCTAGCATTTAAATGTGATTTATGCATAGATTGTAATGCTCTTTGCCTCATAGTAACAGCAGAATTTGTATTATAGGCAGACACATCGCCTGCAAAATCCAAACCTCTACTTCTTGTTCTTTTAAAGCCACTTTTTAAAATATCACTACCTGCATCAGCTAACATATAAGCTCCACCAAGAACCAAAGCACTTGCTGCCAATGCAGGTATGCTGCGCATCATTGTGGCTCCTGCTTGGGCTCCTAGCCGAGCCCCGAAAATACCTCCAGCTAGACCAAAGCCTTGATTGCTGCCATCTTCAAAAAGCATATTTCCTAGTCCTTCACCGATACTCTGGCCTGCACTAAACCCTATACCAGCACCCATATATGCGCCGGTTACTGCTACCATCCTTGCTGCAAGCGAAGAGCCCATTAGGGTATGGTAACTACTAGACCTCATTTTCTGTGTAAGACTATTAGCATCACCTGAAAGTTTAGTAGCATAATGCCCCTGAGCACGATTAGTTAAAGAACCTAAGTTTTCTACAGCCTTGTTTCCGTAATAATTAGCAAAAACATCTTCTACAAGAAATCTTCCTAAAGCTTCACCTCCTCCTTCTGAGTATGACATCGCTCCCAATACACCAGTCATAGCAATTGGCAGTACCATATTCGCAAGAGTTGTTCTGTATGCAGTGTTAGTTAGTGCTCTCTCGGCTGCATTCGCATTCTTAAGTGCAGCAGCTTCTACACTTATTACACCGCTGGGCAAAACCCTCTGTGACCTCATGAGCACATCAGTAGGGTCTAAAAGGTTGGCTCCTAGCTGGTATGCTGGTGCTCCAGTGGGCAAAAAGGCAGGTCTTCCATTATGTCCTGTAACAAGTTCCATACCCATAGAATATAACGCAC
>Ga0233439_10001420_pt1 | contig 30636 bp, 33 predicted proteins | sample SI_123_September_6_FD_182713 | JGI IMG/M metagenome (GOLD analysis project Ga0233439, IMG submission 182713) | Seawater microbial communities from Saanich Inlet, British Columbia, Canada - SI_123_September2016_100_MG | ecosystem: Environmental > Aquatic > Marine > Inlet | place: Canada: British... | reverse complement strand
TAATCTAGAAACTCCAGCCAAAGCGTTTGTAAGAAAGATGCCACAAAAGGGAAGCACAGTTATTGATGAGCAGACAGGAGAGAAATATTATGCAGAGTAAAAGACGAACTGATTTTGGGATACCACAGTTTTTCTGTGAAACCACAATATGTTTTAAAGTGATAGTTGACATTCCACTAATACAATAGATTAACTACCTTAAAGGAACTATTTTTTTAGAGTGGGAAAATTGGATGGGAAAAATAAATTTAACATAAAGTGTCCAAGGTGTAGAAAAAATGGGATATTACGACTAAAAGAGAAAGGAAGGAACTCGCTTATAATTTATCATTATGATCATAAAAAATACTGGAACGGTACCAGTGGAACCAAAACATGTTACATAGGAAGCATGAAGACATCAGCACACAAAATATTTCACAAATATTTTTGGGATAAAGAAAATGAAGAATTCAAATATTTCAATAAAATGTGGAATAAAATACAAGATAATATTCAAAAAGATCTTGCATTACCACAAATAGAACCAAACAATGAGATGCTAGAAAAATTTGCATCCATATTAAACGAGATTAGAAAGATAAAGAGTATGGAGGAAAAGTCAAAGAAGGTAAAGGGTCAAAGATTGTGGTGGTCAATCAAATGTCCCAAGTGTAGGATTGGAATACAGATGCATGCAACATTTTGGGGAGTTGATAGAAAGAGGCCAGTTGGAATTTATTCTATACCAAGCACACATCTCCATTACAAAACAGTAGACACTCCAAATGACATTACATATTCTTCTTTTGGTATTTTTCAGCCATTTCCTGCCTTTTTTTGACTTTGATTAAATCATGTTTCATTTCTTGGATCTCCTTTAAGAGTAGTTGATTATCTTGGTTTAGTTTGCCATCTAGTGTTAATTTTTCACCTAATAGTTTCTGATTTTCTGCTTTGATGCGCTCCTCATTTGAAATTGTCAAAAATGGAATTGCTTTTTGGTATTCAGGGAACCACTCAAAATCATCTTCAATATAACGTTGGTATGACTTTTCTTGAGCTATGGTGTGACCCATCATCTCCTCCTTGTCAGCAAAATCAACTTTTGCACGTCGCATATTGGTACTCCATGATTTTCTAAATCCATGAGTAATCATTACATCATGTCTGTTTTTCTCTCTAGTTAATGGAGGTCTCATACCAATTGTCTCTGCAATTGTTATCATTCTTCTCCTAACTCCATTCATCCCAAGTCTTGTTATTCTTGAATTTCGTACATTCACAAGTATGGGATCATCCGGTTCAGGATATCTCAAAAATCGTTTCTTCCATTCTTCTCTGTATAATTGTAAATAATTACAAGCCTCAGGAGTAATACATGTAACATATTCTTCAATATCTCCACGATAAATCAATAATGCTGCACCTTTGTATGTGCCATTATTATTTTTGAAAAAGATTAAGTCTTTCCAACAAAAATAATTCCATGCCTCTACTCTAAACCCACCAGAGGCAGACATTGTAATTATCACTTTATCAACAAGCTTTACTGACGAATTAACCATGTTTTGAAGTTCGTCTCTAGTATATGCCCTATCACCACTTTTTCCAGGTAAAGGTAGTGATTGGTCCACAAGATGCCAGGATATCTCAACATCATTTGCTTTACACAATTTCTTGATTGGTTTAATTCTATTTTTGAGGGTAGCAGGTTTCAACTCATTTTTTTCATATAATGATTTTAATTCTCTAACATATGCACGTACAACCCCTTTAGCGTTTTTTACATCCTTCAATGCAATTCCAACAAAAGCATTTGCAAGATCTTCAACATCTCTAGATTTTGGTTCATATCCAAGATATTCTTTATACATTGGATTTGGAATTAATTCAAGAAAATATTTCAAATAGCCATTGTATTTTCTTAATGTTTCTGAATCTCGTATAGAGTCTACAAAGTTTTGATATGCTTCTCCTTCTTCAGAAATTATGGTTAATTCCATATTCATTAAATTAATTTGGGACTAAATAAGGATGAAAAAGGGTATGGGCCCGAAGGGCTTCGATCCCTTGGCTCACCGGTTATGAGCCGGTTACTCTACCAAGCTGAGTTACGGGCCCTAAGCAAAAGGATTTTTTCTCAGATATAAAATGTTATGAGATTAACAGTATTCTTCGTAACAACTATCAAGTAACAAATTTTGTGCTGAAATTGATTTATTTGCAATTTCAATCAAGTTGCTAGAATCAATTGAAGACTTCTCCAGAATATTTCTCCAAGAGGCTGCATGTCTAATGTCAGCTTCTGTGTGAAGTTTGAAGTATTCTGTAGCTTCATTGCTAGTTATTCCATAGAATTCAGACAATCCATCAAGTTTTGTCTGACTAATTTTTGGAATTTCTTTTTCAAAGGCATACATTGCACATGCCCCATTATCAAAAGTATCCATTAATTGATTCAAATCAGATACAGCTTTTTGTGTTTTGGCAGTTCCAGAATATGAAATTAATTCATCTTCAGATATTCCAAGTTCGCCAGCAAAAGCAATCCATGGTTTAATATGATCAGATTCTTCTTGTTGATTTTCAACTAACTCATCAACCACTACTTCAGGGGATTTTTCAATTATTGGAGTCATAAAGGAAGGGACAGCTTTTACAAGTTGAAAGTATTCTTTTGAATAACCTGCCAAAGATTCCTGGATTAATTTCCCATCAGACCACATTTGGTAAAATGGATGTTTTAGTAAACTTCTTTCTTCAATCATTTCGTCAATTTTCTTAATTATATTCATGATACATCTCCATGAGAGCCAATAAAAAAATCTTTGTGGTTTACAAAAGATTTTATGGTCATAAAAAATAATTTTCATGGGTTCCAGTGGTGTAGACCGGTCAAGCATTTTGCCCTTTCAAGGCAAAGATCCCGGGTTCAAATCCCGGCTGGAGCACCAAGATTTATTTACTTATGGTAAAGTTTTTTGATCAGGCCCATCTTGGACAGGAAAAATATCGAGATAAATCCTCTACTTGAAACTTATGGAAAGTATATTCAACAAATTGATCAGGCTTTAGAAAATGAATTAGGGATTTACTCTGAATCAGAGTTTATTGAGCCTCTAAAATATTCCCTAGAGGGAGGAAAACGAATTAGACCCATAATTTTGAATTTAGCAGCAGAGAGTGTAGGGAAAATCGATGAAAATGTACTTTCAGCTTCATGTGCTGTTGAATTCCTTCACATGGAATCAATAATTCATGATGATATTATCGACAATGAAACAATGAGAAGACAAAAAGAACCATTCCATATCAAATATGGAAATAATACCAGTGTACTAACTGGAGATTTCGTTTTAGGATTAATTCTTGCAATATCATCTAGATTAGACAATGCTAGAATTACAAAAGATTTGGCTACCACTGCCATGCTAATGAGTGAAGGAGAGATGATTGAGGGCAGATTAGAAAAAAGTGAAGATGTAACATTTGATGATTATCTCAAAGTTATAGAATACAAAACAGCAGTAGCATTTCAAGTCGCAGCTAGGATTGGTGCAATTATTGCAAATGGAACTGAAGAGCAAATTGAGGGATTAACTGAATATGGGAAAAATCTTGGAATTGCATATCAAATTAGAGATGATTTGTTAGATTGGAAAAATGAGGATAAATTGTTTAATTTGTTAATCAAGAAAAGTTCTGATCCGAGAGATGTCTTTAATAAAATGGAAGAAATGTTAAAAGAATATTCAGAAAAAGCAAGATTAGGTTTAAGAAAAATTCCTGATAGTGATGCTAAAATAAATTTAGATAATTTAATAAAATTTACTTCGTTTAAGGCATAAGACCTAAACTAATTACTGGAGTTGCAAACTCTACAAATTTAATCAATGGTTCTGGATATACACCAAATCCAATCAAGAAGATTGATGAGAATATCATTACAGCGATAATAGATTTTGGTTCTGCAACTCTCTTTTCAGTTTCTCCTTCAAAGTACATCTTTCTTGTAATCCAACCATAGTAAGCAAGAGATAATGCACTGTTAAGGACACCTGCGATTGCAAGCCATGGTGCCCACCATAATGCAGAACTAGCATCTAAAGCACTTCCAAACAACATCAATTTACTCCAAAATCCTGAAAGTGGAGGAATTCCTGCTAAAGCAAATAATGCAATAACTAATCCTAATGCAGTGATAGGCATTCGTCTTCCAAGTCCCTGCAATTTGTCAATATGTGTGACTGCAAGTGTGGTTACAATACCTGTAATTGCAATAAAGGCAGCACCTTTCATTACTGCATGATTCATAATTTGATACAAAGAACCTTGTAGACCAAGTGAACTGTGAGGTGCTACAGCCAGTCCAATCAAAATGTATCCGGCATGTGCAATACTAGAATATGCTAACATTCTTGAAATGTTCTTTTGCATAATTGCAGCAACATTTCCAATAGTCATAGTCATTACTGCGATAATTCCAAGAGCCAAAGTCCAATCAAGATTCAAAACAACCATTCCAAGAACAACAATTCTAATTGTTGCAGCAAAACCAGCTTTCTTGGTTGCAGCAGCTAAGAGTGCAGTAATAGTTGGTGGAGCACCCTCATAGGTATCTGGTAGCCATTGATGGAAAGGTACAAGTCCCATTTTGAATCCAAATCCTGCAATAAACATTCCAACTGAAAGTAATGCAAGCGGCAACATTGAAGGATCAAGTGTCGAATAACCTTGAATGACTTCTCCAATATTTGTAGAACCAGTTAATCCATAAGAAATTGAAATTCCGTAAACTATGATTGCAGATGACAATGCACCAAAGAGGAAATACTTTAGAGCGGCTTCATTAGAACTTGGATTCTTTTTCATATATCCAACCAAAATGTATGTTGGAATACTCATCAACTCCCATGCAACAAACAACATTATCAAATCAGTAGAATATGCAACTAGAACCATACCGATTGTTGCTAGTAAAATTAGTGAATAGTAAACTGCGGGTGAGTTATGCTTTCGCATATAATTGAAAGAGCCAACAGTTGTGAAAATAGCAACAATAAGCATTGCAATTGCAAAGAATCCACCAAATGCATCATCTACAATTACATCTTCAGAAAATAATGCAGATGAAGCAATATTTTCTGCATAAAATTGGTATCCAACATATCCCATGGATACAATTAATGCTGCAAATACAATTACTGCATAAAATGAATTTGAGCCTTGTTCTTTTCTTGCGATGCTGATTATTGGCAGAAGAATTCCAACAGTGCCTAAAATTGCAATTAATACCAATGGAGTTGAAGTAATTTCTAACATTTCATCATTTCTCCTATATCAACAATATCAGGACTACGAATAGTAATCCTGCTCCAAATACGAATAGATATGATTGTGAAACACCGGTTTGAGTTCCTTGAACAACTTTGGCACTCCATCCAACTGCTTTTTGGACTCCAGCATTCATACCATAATCGATAGCTGTCTTTTCAAAGTATCGGAATACTCCTCTTGCAAGCCATAGAGGGGCTACAACAAAGCACCAATAGATTATAGCGTTCAGATACCATCTGTTTAAGATTAGTTTGTGAAGTGAGTAAAAGAAAATATTTGAATTAACAAATTTCACAGGATCCACCCACCTTCCAATATAGAATATGTAACCCAATCCAATTCCCGTAGCAAATGCTACCAATGATGAACCAAGTGCAACTGGGTTAAGGCCTTGTAAGAATTCTGGTAAAATGGATGCTTCATTTGCAACATGTGCTGTATGAATACCAAATGAGTGTTCCAAGTATTCAGTGAATAAGTGATGTAGTCCTTCTTCTGCAGATAATCCAATAAGACCAATACCGATTGTTAGTACTGCAAGAATTCCATATGGAATCCACATTGACATTGGGGCTTCATGAATATGATGTCCTTCTTCTTCCATCTTTTCGATGTGTTTACTCTTCTTTCCAAAGAAGACTAGTCCAATCATTCTTGTTGTATAAAATGCAGTGATAACAGCAGTTAGAACAGCGATAATGTAGAGTGGCATTGCCCATTCATTTCCAGATGTATAGACTGCAGCAAAGATTGCATCCTTACTCCAGAAACCTGTTGTGATAAATGGTGCACCCATTAAACCAAGACCTGCAGCCCACATGAATGCATAAGTTTTCTTCATTTGTTTTCTCAAGCCTCCCATATCACTCATAAATCTAGAACCAACAATATGCAACAAAGAACCGGCTGCCATGAATAATGAAGCCTTGAACATTGCGTGAGAAATTAAATGGAAAAATCCTGCAGTGTAACCATCAACATATTGATGAGACAAACCTGCAACACCTAATGCCATCATCATATAACCAATTTGAGAACCAGTAGAATATGCAAGAACTTTCTTAATTTCGTTATTCACCATACCTTGTGTTGCAAGTAATAATGCAGTAATTGCACCAACCCAAGCAATAATTTCAAAGAATTGATCAGCCATAATTCCTGCTGCACCTAATGCAAATACAAGTGGACCAATTCTTGCAACCAAAAAGACTCCGGCTTTTACCATTGTAGCTGCGTGAATTAATGCAGATACTGCAGTAGGACCAGTCATTGCCTCTAACAACCATTCGTTAAGCGGGAATTGAGCTGATTTTCCTATAGCACCACCAAACAATAAAACAAATGCAGGAACAAGTAGTCCCTCAGCTTGCATTGTAACCGCCCAACCAGTGGAACCCATTAATTCTTTGAATCCGAAAGTACCAGCAAACAAGAATATCAAAAGCATACCAGCAATCATCATTACATCGCCAACTTTTGTCATGATGAATGCCTTCATTCCTGCATGAGTTGGAGCATAGTAATCTAACATGCCAAGGACTGTACGTCCTTCAACACCAACATGATCTTTCTTTTTATCACGATACCAAAAGCTAATCAAAGCATATGATGCAAGTCCTACACCTTCCCATCCGAAGAATACTTGTAGCAAGTTATCAGATAATACGATTAACTGCATTGAACCAATAAAGAATAACATCCAGAACCAAAATCTTGTAATGTCTTTATCGCCTTTCATGTATCCTGTACTGTAAATCATAATGAGGAATGAAATCCAAGCAACAACATTTGCCATAATTATTGAAAGTGGATCTGCCAAAACTCCAGCTTTAAGACCAATTGCCTCTATCCACATTACCTGATCATGAATTTCATGAGCCTCCAAAGCCATCGGAAGAAGTGATGTTGCAGATAATGCACTTATCAAAGCAAATGCTACTGCAACATATCCAGTTGCATGTTTTGATAGTTTACCAACACCTGGAATAATTAATGCGGCAGCAAATGGTAAAATCCAAACTAACCAAGCGCTTGCTGCTCCAATTTCAAATGGTAATCCAAAAGCTTCTGTTGCCATAATCTAAACCCCCAACACTCCATTCATGTATGGAATTATTGTCTTCAAGAAAATATCAGGATAAATTCCAACTACAATTGAAAATCCTGCCAATATCATCATTGGAATAGTCATGTGCCAACTTCCTTCCGTTACATGTTCAAGATGTTCAGGAGTTTTTCCAAAGAATACACGTTTTAGCATCCATAGCATGTAAGACATTGTAAGGGCTGTTGCAACAAGACCTAGACCAAAGGTTACTGCTCTAAGTGTTGAACCCTCTTCAATTGCAGTCTCTAATGCACCGAAAAAGAGAATCCATTCTCCCATGAAACCACTTGTTGGTGGAACACCCATTATTGTTAATGCACCAATAACTGCACATACTGCGGTAATTGGCATCTTTCCTGCCAAGCCTCCAAGTTTAGAGATACTTCTAGTTCCTACTTTGACAATTATAATTCCAGCCATCATGAAGAGAATTCCTTTACCAATGGCGTGTGTTACATACATCATCTCAGCACCTGCAAGACCTAGTACAGATATCGAACCAATACCAAATAGGACGTAACCCATCTGACTAATACTAGAATATGCAAGCATGCGTTTCAAATCATCTTGCATCAGTGCCATTGCACCACCATAAATCATTGTAACAAGACCCCAAATATGGAACCATATTGCAAGATCTGCAAACGTTAAAGGTAAAAATTCTACAATTAATCTGAAAATACCATAAGCACCAATTCCGATCATTGCAGGAGACAATAATGCACTGATTGGTGTTGGTGCAGAACCGTGAACGTATGGAAGCCAAATATGGAACATAAAGACTGCTAGTTTTACACCAAGGCCTATCGATATTGCAACTGCAGATAGCATGAGAATATCTTTTGGAATTTCTGATTCATTGATATCTGCAAAATCAAAACTACCAATGGAAAGACCAATCATCAGGAATCCCAATAGTAAAACTACTGCACCAGCATGAGTCCAAAATAAGAACATTAAACCAATTTTTCTTCTTGGACCATCACCCCAAAGTGCAACTAAGAAGAAACCTGGAATTAGCATAACCTCAAAGAATACATAAAATTCAATGAGATTAGTTGAAAGAACTGTTCCAAGCATGCCCATTGCAAATACAAGGTATAATGCAAAGTAAAGTCCAGATTTAGCATTTACATAATTTGTAAGAGATGAAGATTCAATGACAGATGTTTGACCGCCAGATGATGAAACAATTTCTTGTTCTTCTTTAAATTGTTCATGGAATTTATGAACCATGTATGGTTTTGAATAAATTGCCAAGATGGTAGATAAAACATAAATCATTATTGCAAATGGTGATGCCAATCCATCCAACAAGAAACCAAATTCTCCAAATTGTTCAGTCCATGGATAATGTTCCTCTACGGTTCCAGAAAGTGCTGCATTGATTACAAGAATTGTAGTGTATAACAGAATTGCAAATGTAAACCACATTGCAGGTGTAGGTCCTACTTTTCTTCCAATAATGTATGCAACTGGAGATAAAAGCAATGGCAAGAAAACTGCTTGTAATAAGGCATATTCCATTATCCCTTCAAGCTCCTAAAGTCTGCAATATCTACATTCTGATACATGCGATAAGCTACAATGATTAATGATAATCCTACTGCCACTTCTGCTGCTGCAATTGCAATTGAAAATAATGCCATTGTTTGGCCACCACTATGTGGTAAGAATCTACCAAATGCAACAATGTTCAAGTTTGCAGCATTGATAATAATTTCAACTGCAAAAAGCATTCGAATAAAATTTCGTTTAACTGCAAGACCATAGATTCCTATGCCAAGTAGGGCAACGGATACTAAAGTAAAATCAACTAGCTCGCTGGTCATTCTCCACATCCTCTCGTTTTGCTAAAACTAGTGCACCAGTAACTGAGCCTGCCAAAAGTAATCCCATCAAAATTAATGCTGGCCAGTAGTAGGTTACAAAGTCAATTCCTATATCTCTAAAATTAGGAGCAGGTTCATCAGTAGTTATTGTTTTGATTCCAGAATCTAAGAATACGGCACCTAGTGAAACCATAATTATCAACATCAAACCAATACCTGCAAATTTTCTTCGTTTATCCTCAATTTTTTTGAAAATTAATTCTCTTTTTACCAACATTACAGTAAACAAAATCAAAACAGCAATAGAACCAACATAAACTGCTATCTGGAATAATGCAACAAATGGTGCATCAAGCAAGAAAAAGAATCCTGCAACACCACCCAAAGTTCCCATCAAAGCAATTGAACCATAAATCAATGATCTCATTTCAAGTGCTGCAATTGCAGAACCAATTGTAATTACTGCTAAAGCAAGAAATACAGCATCAGCCATGTGTTGCACCTCTATCAGAAATTTGTATTTCACTGTCTTGTGCGACATATGGTTTTACTTGTAATTGGGCAGGAGTGTAAATTAGACCTTCTTTTGAAAATGAGGATAATTCATAATCATTTGTCATGTAAAGTGCATAAAATGGACATGCATCTACACATAGACCACAGAAAACACATTTTCCATAATCAATTTGTGGCATGATAGATTTTTTATTTTGTTTTTGTTCTTCTGGAACTTTTACCATTGCAATAGCTTCTGCAACACCTTCACATGCAATTGAACATAATTGGCAACCCGTACAGTGATCATGGAATAGCATATGACGTCCTTTGAGTCCAGCAATACCAACACCAGTAGATGGATCAAATTGATATCCATCACCTACAAACTTTAATTTCTCTTCAGGATAACGAAGAGTAAATCTCTTCATTGCAATATGTTTAATTCCAGAATTTAATGCACGAATAATACCAGTTGCAGTTCCCATTATTGTAATCCTCCTGGTCCTAGCACTCCAGCGTAAAGCAAGCCAAGTGCAATAAAGATGTTAACGAAAGCTAGTCCAATTAATTTGCTCCATCCAAGATTCAACAACATGTCAACTCTAATTCTTGGGAAAACACCTCTTGGTAACAATATGAAGAATATGACACCAGCAGTTTTCAAAACAAACCAAAGTGTACCATTAAGCATCTCTTGATCAAATAATGGTAATCCAGGGAACGGTCCTATAGTAACAGGACCCATTTCAACTCCAGTAAGAAGTTCTGCTGGGAATGGAGGTACCACCATCGGACCATTCCAACCACCAAGGAAAAGTACTACAAACAAACCTGCAAACGCGTAGAGTTTAAGATAAGTTCCTAATTGGACAAGTCCATACATCATTCCAGATAATTCAGTTAACCATCCAGCGACAATTTCACTTTCTGCTTCTGGTAAATCAAATGGAATTCTTTCTAATTCTGCAAGCATTGTGATAAAGAATACAATAGCTCCAACTGGTAAAAATACAATCCATGGGAAAACAGATTGACTTGCAGCAATTTCAGAGAGATTAAGAGAACCAGTTAACATCACTACACCCAACAAAGATAGAATTAACGGAATTTCAAATGAGACCATTTGGAACAAAGCCCTGATACCACCAATGAATGGGAATTTACTATTTGCAGACCATGCAGAAAGAATTGTAATGATTGGGAAAAATCCTATTACTGCAAATACACCAAGTAATCCCAGTTCTACATCTGCAACTACCCAACCAGGTGCAACTGGAATGAATGCCACAAATGATGCGGCAGCTGCTACAAAGAGTACAGGCGCTGCCCAGAAAATTGGTTTGTCAGCTTTTGCTGGAATGATAATTTCTTTTGAAATTAATTTTAAACCGTCACCCATTAATTGTAAAATTCCTTCAAACTTTCCACAATAAAATGGACCAACTCTTAATTGTAATTTTGCAAGCATTTTTCTTTCAACAAAGATTGTAGCGGCAGCTAGTAATGCTGCAAATCCAAATCCAGGAAATGCCATTACTCTAAAGATATCAGTTGCCATGAATGCATGAACAACAGGGAGTATACGTGTTGGATCCGCCATCCAAGTAAATGCAAGAAATGGTGTTAGTAATTCTCCATCAATTACGGGCATCTCAATTACAAATAGAATCATCATAATTGCTGGAAGACCAACTAAAACAACGATCAGTATTATCCAAAATATATTATCAAGTAATGATTTGATAAACTCACTTAGTTTGAATTTTGGTGCAATAACTGACATTTATCGGTCTGCCTCCACTGGCCAATAATTTAGACTCCAATAAACTGATGGCATGTTACCTAATTTTTCTCCTTTGAGAAGATTTGGTAATGCAATCAAATTTCTAAAGGAAGGAACACTCAACTTTACTCTATAAGGTTCTACTTTACCATCAGATACAATATAGCAACCTAATGAACCTCTACCAGATTCTACACGTTTGTAAACAGATTCTAGTCCTTTGGTTTTTGGATTAGGTTTTAGTTTAACTCTAACTGAACCAGACTTTGGCATTTTTTGTAATGCTTGTCGTATAATATTACAACTTTCTAACATGTCAAGCCATGGGATTTTAGATCTTGCGTAAGAATCACCTTCTTTCATTACATTGGTATGAACATCTAATTCATCATAGACATCATATGGTTCCTTTACTCTAAGATCATAATCAACACCACTAGCTCGAAGTACAGAACCAGTTGTTCCATATCTAATTGCATCCTGTCTTGATAAGACACCAGTATCTCTAGTTCTTGCAATGAGGATAGGATTATCATAGAAGATTGCAGCATATTCTTTGATACGTTTTTCAAAATAATTTACTTGTCGTAGACATACATCTTCAAAGTTTGGTGGTAAATCATTTCTAACTCCACCTGGAACAAAATGGGCATGTGTTACTCTAGCACCAGTCATTTTTTCCATAAGATCAATTAAGAGTTCACGGTCTCCTGCAGGCCACATAAACATTGTAGAGTGACCCAAAAAGATTCCATAAATTGCAAGCCAATACATGATGTAGATACATCGATTCAATTCAGATGCAATTACTCTAACATACTTTGCACGTTCTGGAACTTCTATTCCAAGTAATTCTTCTGCTCCCAAAACATATGGATAAAGTACATTACACGAATCATGGATTACAGGTCTTTCTAAGTGAGGAATATTTGTGATGTAATTTCTATATTCAGCCATCTTCTCCTCACCGCGATGAACGTATCCTGGATCTGGATCACATGCAACAATGTAATCACCATCAATTTGAACAATGATTCTCATATGTCCTGAACCAGGATGTTGTGGTCCAACATTGAGAGTCATTATTCTCTCGTCAACTTTTTGGAGTGCTAATCCTGGCGGTAAATTAAAAGTCATCTCTATCTACCTTTTATTGCAAAGTCCTTTCGAAGTGGAGGTAAGTCTGCCCAATCTTCTGGCAAAAGTAATCGTCTATTATCAGGGTGACCTTCAAAGAAAACTCCAAACATTTCAAAAACTTCTCTTTCATGGAATTCTACACTGTAAAATATATCTCTAAGAGTTGGAAGACGGGTTGCATCATTTCCAGGAATTGGATTGGTTTCTCTAGGAGCCCTAGTGGCTAAAACTAGAATTTGTCTAGCCAAAGATGATTCACTGTAAGATCCTATATGGTAAACAACTTCAATTTCATTATCTTGTGGGTAATCTACACCAGAAACAGATTCAACATGATCATAATTTAGAGCATCACGGATGAATTCAGCAACATCGTGTACATTTTCTTTACCAACATTAATTCTCACCCTATCTTCTTTTACAAATCCAACTTCAATTTTATCTCCAAATTTTTCGACTATTTTATCAGAAATACTCTTTTCAAATGCAGGTAACTCCACAGGTGCTGCTTCAGGTTTTTTTGCTGCAGGTTTTGGTGGAGGGGATTTAACTTCAGGTTTAGTATCTGCAGAAGGATTTTCAGTTTCAGTACTCATTATACAAACTTCCTAGCTTTCATTCTCTTGATTTTTTCTTGCAATAACATACATCCTTGGATTAGAGTTTCAGGTCTAGGTGGACAACCTGGAACATAGACATCAACTGGAATAATTCCATCAATTCCTGGAAGTACATTATATGAATCAAAATATAGACCTCCAGTAATTGCACAAGCTCCCATAGCAATTACATATTTTGGTTCAGGCATTTGATCGTAAACTAATCTGAGACGTGGTGCCATCTTTCGTGTAATGGTTCCTTGTACAACTACAAGATCACATTGTCTAAGTGAACCAAATGCTTCAATGATACCAAATCTTTCAACATCATATCTAGGACTTGATGCTGCACCAAATTCTACACTGCAACACGCTGTTTCAATATGAACAGGCCAAAGCGACCAAATTCTACCCCAGTTAATTGCATAGCCTAATGGTTTACCAATTGCTTTTTCTAAAATATCTCCTAACTTTCCGACAAAGACATTTGCATTTTCTGGTGTTACTAAATCTTTAATCAATTTTATCTCCTATCCCCGTAAATACAATTTGTATAAAAAACTACCATATTCTTCGTCTCCCAGATTGATACAAAGCAAATGCCATTGCTCCAAACATAATAGCTAAAAAGCCCATCATAGGTAAAGTGGCCATCTTTGGAATTTCTAATAATGCACTACCCCATGCATACAAGAAAATTGCCATTACATCAAATACTACAAACATCAGAATATACGGATAATACTGCATCATGAAATGCGTTCTACCCTCACCAGTTGGAACTTGTCCACATTCCATTGGTAAAAATTTTACTGGATTACTTTTTTTTCGAGGAGAAATCATTCTAGAAATAAGTAAAGCTGGAGCCATTGCTACTACGGCAAAGCCAAACATCAATACAACGGTACTGTAATTGCCCGCTAATTCCCCGACCAATTTAGCTTTTCACTCCAATTTTTGTATAAAAAGGTATGTTTCGTTTTTGAGATCAATTTTTTGAAAAAAAATATTTTTGTAAAGGACTTAATAGGATAACCTCAGATCGCGATCATGTCATTAAATGTAGGAGATATTGCTCCAGATTTTGAACTTGCAGATACTGAATTAAAAATGAGAAAACTAGAGGAATTTAAAGGTGGAAAAATAGTCATATCATTCATCGTAGCAGCAAGTTCTCCAGTATGTGAAGTAGAACTTTGTACATTTAGAGATTCTTGGAAAGAAATTTCAGATTTAGGTGCAAAAGTCATAGCAATTAGTAATGATGGTCCATTTGCAAACAAAGCATTTGCTGAAAAACACAACTTTAACTTTCCATTATTAGCTGACTATACCAGTAAAACAATTAGAGATTATGATGTTTTGATGCCACATTTACTCCACATTAAAGATTACAATGCTGCAAAACGTTCAGTGTTCATTATCAACGAAGATGGAAAAATTGGTTACAAATGGGTTTCAGAAGATCCATTGAAAGAGCCAAACTATGAAGAAATTAAAAATTTCTTAAAATAAAAAAAATTCTATTCTATTTCTGCAACAACGTCGCCTTTAGCAACAGTTGCAGTTTCTTTAACTTTGATTGTTTTTACAACACCATCTTTGTGAGATTTTATAGCAACTTGCATTTTCATGGATTCCAAAGTACAGACAACATCTCCTTTCTTTACACTGTCACCCTCTGAGGCAGATATCGATACAACCTTTCCAGGAATTTGACTTTTCAAAGATAATTGTGCATCAGCACTACTTGCACCGCCAGAATTTTTGTATACAATTTCATCAAAGTGGGTATTACGATTAACAGTAATTGGGACATTGTCAATAACAATATTCATTTCATTTATAGAGTGTTCAAGGTATTTTGCCTTGTGATATTTTTGATCTAAAATAAATTCTATTCCATTAGAATTCATAGTAATGATTTTTAATTTATGTTCATTATCATTAATTTTAATTACATAGTCATTGTTTCCAAGATTTTCTACTATCTTTCCTTCAAATGACTTTTCAATATCTTGTATTTTATAATTCATATATCATCAATCCAATTTATATTTCCAATTTGCGTTATTGTTAGTGCTGTTTTGTGCTCTACTCTTAAAATATTCAGAATGAATTATTGCAGCAGCTAATGCAGCTTCACTTTTGTCTTCTTTTTCTTTTTTAAGATCTTCAGTTAATCTATCAATCATATCATAACGTTTTAGAAAGTCTGTAGAAAGATCACCATTTTTGTATTCATCAGAATTTAGAATTGTTTTGTAAAGAGGTATTGAAGTTTCAACTCCCTGAATGTAAAAGTCATTTAGTGCTGCAAGCATCCTAGTTCTTGATTCTTCAAATGTTTGACCCCAGGTAACAAGTTTTGCCATAAGTGAATCATAAAATGGTGAAACAGTGCATCCAGGATAAAGATAGGTATCACATCTAACACTAGGTCCTGCAGGAATAGTCACATCAGGTACAGGTCCTGTAGATGGAGCAAAATCCAAGAAAGTATCTTCTGCATTAATTCTACATTCTATTGCATATCCATTCATTTTGAGATCACTTTGTTTGAATGGAATTGCTTCTCCATTTGCAATATCTAGTTGTAGTTTTACCAAATCCAATCCAGAAACAAATTCTGTGATGGGGTGTTCTACTTGTAATCTAGCATTGATTTCAATAAAGTAAAATTCCCCATTATCAGCCCTTAGAAATTCAGCAGTACCCAAATTGGTATAGCCTACTGCATCAGCAGCTCTACAGACAGATTCGCCTACACGTGCTCGTGTTTCTTCATCAACAATAGGTGAAGGAGTTTGTTCAATTAATTTTTGGTTTCGTCGTTGAATAGAACATTCTCTTTCAAAAATATGAACAGTATTACCATGTGTATCTCTAGCAAATTGATATTCAATATGTCGCGTTTTTTCTAAGTATTTTTCTACGAGAATTGCAGATTTGCCTACTGCTGCAATAGATTCACCAGTAACGGATTCAAAACCATCTCGTAATTCTTTATCATTAGTTACAATTCTAATTCCACGACCTCCACCACCATAAACGGATTTTAGCATTACAGGATATCCAATCTCATTTGCAATTTTTTCTGCATCAGCTGCATCTTTTACTAAGCCAGGACTTCCAGGTACAGTTGGAACATTTGCCTTAAGCATTGCAGATTTACATTTCATTTTATCTCCACAGAGATCCATAGATTCAGCAGTAGGGCCAATAAAGGTAATTTTATTTTTATCACACAAACTTACAAACTCATCATTTTCTGAAAGGAAACCATAACCTGGATGTACTGCATCTGCTCCAGATTTTAGCATCACTTCAAGAATTTTTTCTTGATTAAGATATGATTTTGCAGGAGCTGCTTCACCAATATGATATGCTTCAGTAGCTTGTTTAACATGCATTGAATTGTAATCTTCATCAGAATAAACAGCGACTGTTTTAATTCCAAGTGCCTTACATGTTCTAATTACACGTAAAGCGATTTCCCCTCTGTTTGCGATAAGTACTTTTTCAATCATACTTAATCACAGATTGATATTCCCATGTTTTCTTGGAAGTTGTTTCACTCTTTTGTTTTCGAGCATTTCAAGTGCTTTAATCAACATAGGTCTTGTTTCAGCAGGATCAATTACATTATCTACAGTTCCATGAGATGCAGCAACGTAAGGATTTTCAAATTTTTCTGTAAATTCATCAATTAATTGTTTTTTTAGTGCTTCAGCATCATCAGCTTCACTAAGATCTTTTCTATACATAATTTTTACAGCAGCCTCTCCACCTAATACAGCGCATCTGGCAGTTGGCCATGCATAGTTAATGTCAGTTCTAAGATTTTTACTTCCCATTGCAATGTATGCACCACCATATGCCTTACCAATAACTAAAGTAATTCTTGGAACAGTAGCTTCACAATATGCATAAAGTAACTTACTACCATGTCGAATTATACCATTGTGTTCTTGATTAGAACCTGGCATGTATCCAGGTGTATCTACTAAGGTAATAATGGAAATATTAAACGCATCACAAAATCGAATGAATCTAGCTGCTTTGTTTGATGAATCAATGTCTAGTGCACCTGCAAGTACAATAGGCTGATTTGCAACAATTCCTACAACTTTACCATTCATTCTTGCAAAACCAACTACAATATTTGCAGCAAATAATTCATGGACTTCAAAGAATTCATGATCATCTACAATTGAGTTAATGATTTCTTTCATGTCATATGGCTGTAATGGATTTTCTGGGATGATGTTAATCAAATTATGATCCATTCTGTTTGGATCATCATCAGTAGTAATTTTTGGTGGTGCTTCAGTATTATTTTGAGGTAAAAATGAAATTAATTTTTTGATATAATCCATGCATTCGTATTCATTCTGTGCGACAAAATGTGCAACACCACTTTTTGAACCATGTGTATTTGCACCACCAAGATCATCAAATGAGATTTCCTCACCTAATACAGTCTTAACCACATCAGGTCCTGTAACAAACATGGTTCCTACTTTTTCAACCATAATTACAAAGTCAGTCATTGCAGGAGAGTAAACAGAACCGCCAGCGGATGGACCAATACTTGCAGTGATTTGTGGTATTACACCAGAAGCTAATTGATTGTGATAAAAGATATCTGCAAATCCATCAAGACTCATAATTCCTTCTTGAATTCTGGCTCCACCAGAATCCATTATACCAATTATTGGACAACCAGTTTGAACTGCATGATCCATTAGTTTACATATTTTTTTAGCTCCCATCTGACTTAGTGTTCCGCCAAGTACAGTAAAATCATAAGCAAAGACAAAGATTTGTCTACCATCTACATTTCCATAACCACCAATTACACCATCTGTAAAGAATTTCTTTTTCTGCATATCATATTCGTGATAATGGTGAGTGGTTAATGGATCAATTTCAATAAAAGTGCCTTCATCAAGTAAAAGATCGATTCTTTCACGAGCAGTTAATTTGCCCTTATCATGTTGAGCCTTAATTCTATCTTGACCCCCACCCTGTAATGCTGTATTATTTTTTTTAGTATACCCTTCAATCTTTTCAGAATGCACAGTATTCTAAAGCATGAAGGTTTCCTATATTAATTTAATTTGAGATATTCAAAATATGAAATTTTTACAAAAATTCAAAGATCATTGTTTTTTTTAGAGTTTCAGGAGTTTAGAAGTGGAAATTTCTTGTTTACCGATTTTTGATAAGAGCTAAATGCATCTTTTTCCTCACTACATTTCTTACAGATACATAATTGAGAGACATTTTGAATATCACAAATTTCTTGAAATTCACATTGAAGGCAACCTGCAGGAGATCCACAAACTATGCATTGTAATTCGTTAGTTTGGGCACATTTTTCATGTTTAACGCCCAAACCTTTTGCCCATAACCCAATTTCATTAACAGGGATTTTTTCATTACAAACAATACAAGTTCCAGGAAATTTCATAGGGATTTTTCTCCAACTCATTTTATTAGTTCAATCTCCTTTTCAATAATATCTCCAAATGTTTCTTCTAATTCCAATTCAAGAGTATTATTTTTGATACAAAATAAAACATATGGCAAACATAGAGTTACAAAAGAACTGGAAGACAGATGTAACTTTTTCGCCATAATATTAGATAGTGATTTTATTTTTGCACCATCCCAACGAATTCTATTTAGTAAAGGCCATGATAAATTGTATTTTGTGTATCTTATTCTTTCATCATTTTGATATAATTTGATTAAAGTGTCATTCAGATATCTAAGTAATCTCCAATTTTGTGTTTTCATTATTCTTCCAAAAAGCATGTCTGCTGTGGACATTATTTCTAAATATTTTGCAAGTGTTTGTGTATCTAATTCACTAGTAATAATACTAGAATAAAATGCATTGATTTTTTCTCTTGGATCAATTTGCATAGAATAAAGAACACTACGAGCTTCTTCAACTGAATTTGCTTTAAAGAAAGCATTTATTCCATCTTCAACATTAACACTTTCAAAAGATTGGTCAGTTTGAGGATTAAATCCAGTTACTAAAGACTGGGCAAGATTAATCATTGAACGAATATCACCTTTAGACTTGTCAATTACTTTGATTAAAGAGCCAGGACTAAGTTTTGCACTTTGTTTTTTCAAAATATTTTCAAGATACACTCTCAATAATCTAGGAGGGATTTTTTTAAATTGAATTGTTTTTACAACTTTTTTTATACTTTTCATTTTATCAGAGTCATCATTGTTTGCAGCAAGAACAATTGGAACCGTAGGTTCTTTTAGAATATCAACTAATGCAGATGCCCCGCCATAGTTGCCTCTACCATGAATGCCGTCTACTTCATCCACAAAAATCATCGGAGTTCCCAAAACACTCACATTTCCTAAAACAGGCATGAGAATTTCATTTATTCTTGATTTACTTCTCACATCACTGGCATTAAGTCCAATCATGTCATATCCAAATTGTTTAGCAACAAGATATGCTATGGTAGTTTTTCCTATTCCAGGGGGACCTACTAAAAGTAATGGCTTTGTACCTGTTTTCCATTTTACAAACCATTCAGTTATTGCTACTCGGGCTTCTTCATTTCCAACCATGTCAGAAATTATCTGAGGGCGGTATTTTTCAGACCACATCAATGTAATCACTTAGGAAGTTTAGATTGATACTCTGACCATTTGTTGGCTTTTTGTAATTTATTGTACCAATATTGATTGTAATGTTCAACAGTCAAAAATAAGAATTCTAAAAATTCTTTATGAGAGAAATCATCAGGTAATAATTCAAGGGTAAGTCTTGCATCTTGTAAATACAAATTACTTTTTTCTAAAGTAACTTCGAATCCTTTTTTCACATCGTTTGCCAATAATGAATAGTAAAGTGGCCAAGAAGGTATTTTTACAAATCCGTTCTTAATTGAATCTTCAATTTCATTTCCACATCCAACACCCTCAGCAGCTCTTGCCATACCCAAATAGAAAATTTCTCCCAAAGGTCTTTCTGCTAAAGCCATGTTTCTTCCAGCAGTTCCCATAACTGCACGATATTTTTTATAAGATAAAGTCATCTCTTCTTCGGTAATTTCAGTCGGTTTTGATTTTAATTTTTCATCTAAATATTGTCCAATTCTTGCATCTTCAAATCCAGCTTCAAATTCTTTTAAAACTTGTTCTCCACCTTTTGAAATTTTATCTCTAGCCAATTTTAAAATATATGGATTCATGAGCTTATAATCATCAAGGAATTCTAAATCTTCATCTTTGTCTACAATTCTATCCATAGGTTCACTTAGATCAATCGCAAGAATATGTCCTTCAACCATATCCTGCTTTAATTGAGGATCATCTCTTCCAGAATATTCTGCTGCTGCATCAAATAATCCATTAAAAACAGGAAAAGTCATTTTTACAAAATTTGAATTTAAAATTCGGTTTACTCGATCTTGCATTACTTCAAGACTATCTAGTTTTGATTTTATAGGCTCAATTTCAGATGCATTTAGGATAATTTCAGTAGAACCTACTTCATTACCAAATGCTTGTTGAGTAGCATTCGGATTAGTGTCAGATTGGATTTCATGCAATAATCCTTTAGCAAATCTTTCTGCAAAGTTTGGAAATTGATTTTCAGTTTCTTCTTTGTATTTGTTAAATAATTTGTAACCTTTAGATTTGAACAAAGCTTGTTTTATAATCTGCTTTCCAGGTTTTGTACTCATCAAGGATTCTTTACTAATTACAGATTGATCTTTACCGCTCACAAACGTTAATCTTTTTTATTGTTATTTATGCTTTCAAACTAAATATTTTCTTCACTTAAATTACGAGCGACTAGATTATCAACATGGAAGTATTAGAAATTCTTCGCGAAGCTTCAAATAGAATTTATGAAAATGTAAAAGATCTAGCTGGAACAGACGACGCTGCAGGAGATTTTGGTATTGGAGCAGGTGGAGATATTTCAAGAAACATAGACATTATTGCTGAAAAAACAGTTTTAGATTATCTAAAGGAAATTAATTTTGAGTGTGTAGTATTAGGTGAAGAGTGTGGACGAGTCGAATTATCAGATAAACCAAAAGGGTTTGTAATAATGGATGCAATAGATGGTTCTGCAAATGCAGTACGAGGTGTTCCTTTTTTCTGTAGTTCACTAGCATTTGCAACAGAAAATAAGCTTAGTTCAATTACAGATGGGGTCATTACAAATCTCGCAAATGGTGAAATGTATTGGGCATCAGAGAACAAAGGTGCATTTTTTAACAATAAACAAATTAAAGTTCACAAAAAAGATCCAGTATACAAAATAGTTGGAATTAACACATCAGGTTCATCTATTGAATTGATGAACAAATTACACCCAATCTTTGAAAATCATAATCATACTAGGCATTTTGGTGCAAATGCACTTGAAATGGCAATGTTTGCAAGAGGACTAATGGATATTTTTATTGATTTAAGGGATAAAATTAGAATTCAAGATATTGCAGCAGGATATCTAATTGTTAAAGAGGCTGGAGGGATGCTATTAGATGCTAACTTGAATCCGCTTGATGCAGATCTGAGTTATGAGACAAGAGTTTCTTTCATTGCAGCTGCAAATCAGGAAATCCTTGATGAAATAATGTCACAAATCAATAATTGAATTTTTCGAATAAAAAATTGAAAAATTATGAATGGTTTAACAAGTTAATTGTCATTTTTAGGTATTCGATAGATCTTGCAAGTTAGATACTAAGAGAAATATATTTAACCAAAGTCAAGAAAAAACTCCTTGTATGGTAACTGAGATGAAAGCAAAAGTCGTCTATAGGGAGTTACTCAAAGAGGATCTGGTAATCATTAGATTAGTTCCAGAAAAAGGAATGCCAGAATACAAAACAGGTCAATTTTTAACAATAGGTCTTCCAATTCCTTCAGAAAAAAAAGTTGTTAGAAGAGCATATTCTATAGCATCACATGCAGAAAATAGAGATTATTTCGAATTTGTAATTAGATGGGTAAGAAAACCACTCCCAGGTCGTGTAACTACTGAATTATTTTATCTAAGTGTTGGTGATGAAGTTTCACTAGGTGATCCAACGGGTGCTGCATTACAAATTAGCGATAATCTACCTAACGGACAAAAAGACAATAGAAGAATAATTTGTGTAGGTGGAGGTACAGGTTTAGCACCATTCATTGCATTTGCAAAACATTTTCACGATACAAATGATAAACGAGAAGTGATTGTTCTTCATGGCGCAAGTTACGTTGATGAGTTAAGCTACAAGCGACTATTGACAGACTTGGAATTAGAAAGTGAGAAAGGCGGTAGAGACAAATGGAATTTTAGATATAGAGCAGCAATTAGTAGACCAAAGGAATTTTTCAACAGATCTTGGAATGGTCATGTAGGTAGAGTAGAATCATTCTTCAAGCCAGATAAAAAATCAGGATTATCACCAGTAGAAGAAATGGTAGGTGAAGAACTTTCTCCAGAAAATACTATCATCTACATTTGTGGGTATCAAGGAACAATTGATGGTGTTATTGACTATCTAGGTTCAAAAGGTTTTGTTACAGAACATGAGAAAAAATCAGACGGAAGTTTTGGAATCAAGTTTGAATCTTACGGATAAATAATTTAGAAACAATAATTTTCATTTTTGGAATTTAAATTATATTTAGTAGAATATACCTGTGGATTTTTATATTGACTATTTTTCTACCAAAGTATGGCAAAACTCAAGTGTAATGATTATGGGTTTGAATGTGATTTTGTAGTCGAAGGAGAGATGGAAGATGTTATTGATAAGTTTAGAGTTCACACAGATGACGAACACGGTATAGATTATTCAAAAGAAGCAGTCATGCAATTTCTCTTAAGAAAGCAAGGATTATAGTAAAATTAAGCATCCATTCTTTTCATTCTAGCAGATAAAACAGGAAGTTCTTTTTCAATAATTTTTTCTACTGCAGGAACAATTCCAACTCTAGCTTTTACACTCTCTTCATAAAGTTCTGCAATCTGATCTCTGAACAATAACTTAATTCCAGACAATGCAGTAATTCCCTCATCAACAGTTCTAGGATCAGATAAATCGAGAATAAGTGTACCTTTTTTCTTTTCTTCCATAACTAATCTAATTCTGTCATAAGTGATTAAGAAATAATCAGAAGTAGTTGCAACAAAAATAATATCATATTTATCAAATCCTACCAAAACATCATCGAAATTAACAGGTGTTCCACCAAGAATAGTTGTAAACCCAGTAGCACGCTCTATACTTCTACTAGATACATCAAAATTAACATCTTTTTTCTTCAAAGTTTTTGCAAGCATTGCGGCAGGCTCACCTGTACCAATTATCAACACTTTTTTCTTAGAATCAAGCCCTGCTTTTTCATCAACTAATTTTACAGCTATATCACCCAATGAAATGACATCCTTTGCTATTCCAGTAGTATCCCTCATTCTAATTGCTAAACGTATCACACTATCAAATAATTTATTTAAAATATTTCCAGAAGATCCAGCACTTTTTGCATTAGCTAAAGATTGAACAATTTCATCAAAAACTTCTTGTTTTCCAACTACGACCGAATCCAACCCAGATGCTAATCGTAATAGACGTAAGTAAACATCATCTCCTTTGTAAACTTCTAGAGTTTGATCAAAATGATCAATATCAATTTGCTCTAAAGAAGATAGAGATACCCAGGTATCTTTAATTTGGTTTAACACAAGTGCTTTACCTTCTGCCCTTCTTGCATCAGGAGAATCTTCAGTTTCAACATTACTTACTGTAAATATTTCTACACGACTTGCTGTTTGAATAATAATACATTCTTCCACACCAGGAATTTTTTTAAATTCTGTACATGCTGCAGCAATATCTTTGAAAGTAAATTTCGATAACGTATGTAATGGAATATTTTTAAAAGTTACACGTGCATTCAAAACATCAAAAGATACTTGACCCATACCATTCACCTATGCTTTAATCTTGTCCCGACCACCTTTGGCAGTTCTAAAAACATTCATTCCAATATAGAAATTTTCGTGTATAGATTTTAAGTAAATAATTTCTCGCTCTGTTTCTTTAATTTCTTGTTCAGTTGCATCAGGGTTATTTTTTAATTGTTCAAGTTTTTGTTTGACTTCTTCTAAAAATGAATCAACACCGCGTTCATAGTTTGAAACACCAGCAAATTCTGGACTAAGAACATGTTCAGGGACATAAGCAGGAGTACAATCATGGAATAGTTCGGCTTGTCTAGTAAGAGACTCTTGTTCATCAGCTGAAAGAATCGGTCGTGGAAAACGATCTGATTTATCTAACCAAAATTCAGGTTCACCCATATCACGTCTAAAAATTTCTTCACCTTGTCTCTTGAAAGTATGATCTGATTTTGCAGCTGCATCTGCTTTTACTTCAGCTGCAATTGCTTTGTATTCTTCTTCAGCGGCTGCTTCTGCATTTGCTTTAGCTGCTTCTGCTTTAGCAAGAGCTTCTTTAACTGCAATTTCAGCTTCTTCTACGGCTTTAGCAGCTGCTTCTGCTTTAACAATTGCAGCTTCTGATACTTTAGATTCTCCTTCTGCTTTAGATTCTAGTTTTGCAGTTTCATCTACAGTTGTATTCTCAGATGAGGAATCTTCAGTAGATTTTGCTTCCACTTTAGATTCTTTTTTCTCTTCAGACAACAAATTTTACTAAAATTGCCTGAATTTTAATATTCTTGTGAGGTTAATCGGCAATCTATTCCTTTCACAATAAAATTTTCTAGGAATTTAATTCTGATCGGCATGATTGATATGAAAATATAAGAAATAATGGCGCCCTCGGCGGGATTTGAACACGCGTCTCAACCGTGACAGGGTCGAATTCTAGACCGGACTATACTACAAGGGCACAAGTTGTTAGAATTAAAATGCCAGATTAAAAGTTTCTGCCACAACAAAATCTTTTGTAAAAGACTAAATTATACAATGGAGGCAATTTTTACGAGGGTCTATGGCGCAGCCAGGTAGCGCACCGGACTTTTAATCCGGTTGTCAAGGGTCCGAATCCCTTTAGACCCGCTCTCTATCCTTTATCATTAAATTATTGCTTTAACCTGCTTTTTCAAATCATCAATAGATGTATTGATTTTATTTTCTCTTTGCAACACATCAGATCTATACTGATTGATTTTTTGAATTCTGTCAGAAATCATTCTTTTTTGTTCATCATAACCTGAAGAACCAAAAGATGTCCTATCTTTCAATGAAGAAATGACGGTTGTTGAAGATATGATTTTTGAGACAATTTTAGGATCAACTTTAGTGCCAGATACCGATTTTTTAATTTCAGACAAAGTTAATTTCGAAATAGGTTTTTTTGAATTATGGGCCAGATGAACTAAAACTCCTGAAATTTTATGTGTCACTCTAAATGGAATTCCTTCTTGGACTAATTTTTCAGCAATATCTAATGCAATCAGATTACTAGACTCTGTAACTTTTTTCATTTGTTTTTCATTTACTTTCAAAGTTAGAAGGATTGATTTTAAAATTAATAATGCACTAATAGAAATTTTGGATGTAGACCAAATTGATGATTTAATTTGTTGTAAATCTCTACCATATCCAGATGCTAATCCTTTAACAGTTGTTAAAATTGCAGTTAAATTACCAATAACTTCTGCTGTTTTACCTCGTGTAAGTTCTAAAATATCAGGATTCTTTTTTTGAGGCATTACACTAGATGGAGATGTAAATTCATCAGATAATTCAATGAATGAAAATTCAGAAGTAGACCATATTACAAAATCCTCAGAAATTTTACTAAGATTAGTCATCAAGATAGAAATCATTGCAACATATTCTGCTACAAAATCTCTAGTACTAGTTGCATCGATAGAATTTTCAACAAGACCATCAAACCCCAACATCTTTGCAGTACTATGTCTATCAATAGGAATACTTGTTCCACCTACAGGGCCCGCTCCAAGAGGGCTTTGATTTATTCGTTCAAAAGTTCCAAACAATCTTTCAAAATCTCGTGTCAAAACATCAGCGTGGGATAAAAGATAATGAGAAAATAGACCAGCTTGTGCTTGCTGAAGATGAGTGTATAACGGCATGATTGTTTTTTGGTGATTTTTAGCCACAGATACAAGAGATTCAATAGTATCTAAAAGACAATTACAAATGATGTTAATATCATCTCTAATTTTCATTCGAATATCTAAAACAACTTGATCATTTCGAGATCTTGCTGTATGCATTTTTCCCCCGCTAGCCATTCCAGCTTTTTTTATCACCAATGTCTCAATTAACTCGTGAATATCTTCTGCACCAGAAGAAGCATCGAATTTTTCATTTTTCAAACTCTCTAAGGCAGACAAGATTTTTTTTGCATCATTATTTGTTATGATATTTTGTTGAAATAACATCAAAGCATGAGCTTGGCTTCCAAGAATATCATAAAGTGCAATTTCAGAATCATCATTAATTGATGAAACATAATCTAAAGTAATATCACTCAAATCAGTACCAAAACGAGAACGATACATTACCTAAGGTTCTATAATGGTTATATATAGCAACAATGGTTTTCACGACATGAGCCAAGATATCAAACTGATGCGAGTTAAAATATTTGATGAGCTATCAAAGATTGTAGATCCAGAAATTAACACATCAATTGTAGAACTAGAATTAATCGATGAAGTGGATATCAATGACAGTAATGTCAAAGTAGATTTACATCTTACCAGTCCATTCTGTCCAGCAGTATTTGGTTTTAAGATTTGTCAAGATGTACATGATAATCTTTTGAAAGTAGATGGTGTAAAGGATGTTAAAGTTAATGTCTCAAATCACTTTATGGCTGAACAGATTAACAATCAAGTAAACAATAGCCCAAATCCAAAAAAACTAGGTTAACTTCTAAAACCTAGCATGTATCCTCTTAGTAGTTGTATTCCCATTGCAGGATCAACTCCTTTTGGACATACTTGACTACAAGAGCCAGCAAAATGACATCTCCAGATACCATGAGAATCATCAATCATTTTTAATCTAGAATCCTTGCCTTTATCTCTACTATCAGCAACATATCGATATGCTTGAGCTAATGCTTGAGGTCCAACAAATGATGAATCAGTAGCCATCGTAGGACATGCAGAATTACACAAACCACATTTGATACAATTTGCAAATTGGATGTATTGTTCTACTTCTTCAGGAGTTTGTAAGAATTCTTTTTCATCTGATACTAGTTCTGTATCATCTCTAATTAGATACGGTTTAATCTTTTGATGGGTATCAAATAATTTTTCAAACTTTACAGCTAAATCACGAATTACTGGGAAATTATTCATTGGTTCAACTGTAACAGTATTGGAATCTAATTCACTGATTTTTGTAAAACATGCTAATCTTGGTTTTCCATTGATGATCATTCCACATGAACCACATGTAGCTTGTCTACAAGAATAACGAACTGCAACAGAATGATCAAAGTGTTTTTTGACATCAAGAATTGCTTCTAGAACAGTAGTCCATTTTTCATATTTCACATTGAATTCCATGAATCCACTTGACTCATCATGTTCTGGATTAAATCTTGAAATTTTAAGAGTGACAGATTTTGCTGTTGGAGATTGTTCGTTTGAGATACTAGAAACTTGTGCCATTCCTATACCATTCCCATGTTAGTCATAATAATTGTTCTTGAGCCATAGGCTATTAATCCAATCATTGCAGCAAGACAACCATAAGAAACAGCTTTTTCATATATTCTGCCTTGTTTTAATTCAAGTAAGATCACTCTTAGTCCATTAAATCCGTGAACTGAAAGTAAAATCAAAATTAATTCTAACATTATAGCATATGGGACAAATTTGTAATTTGCAAGTACATTCTCATATTCTAAAGACTCGGCATAGTTCATTGTAAGACGCATCAAAATATGAACGGCAACTAAAGCCACAGCTGCCAAAGCAGTCCCATAGTGAATTTTCATTATTGTGCTTTCTCTCATTTTATTCACCAAACATTACCGCCAAGCCATACATCATTGCAACTGCTGCAAGAAGAATTGCAGAATAAATTCCAATTTTATGTCTATAATTTTGTGATGCCGGATCATATGGATAATCAGGTCTTGCAGGTTTTCCTACACCCACACCCCCATGTCCCAACATTACTCGAACTCCATTTACAGTGTGAAATACACACATCGCAATTACAATAGACATAATGACGTGTCCTTCAGTAGTTGAAATCATTTCCATAAATTCATTCCAGCCAACTTGGCCTCTTAGAATATTACTTGTTTCATAAATATGGCCAATAAAATATGCCAGTAATCCCAATCCACTTAATCGCATTAACAGATACGCAACACGTTCAATTCCATATCGACGTGGATTAATCATTCCGCCAATGCCTTCTTTGTGCTCGTCTTGTGGCATCTAGTATTTCCTCTCCACTGGTTGATACTTGGTAATTGTGACAGGGTGGGTTTTCATTATTGGTTCGTTTGGATCATAGTACGCAAGGGTATGATGCAAAAAGTTAACATCATCACGTTTTGGATAATCAGTTCTTGCATGAGCTCCACGAGATTCTTTTCGGTTTATTGCACCAAGTAAAACAATCTCTGCGACTCTAAACATAGAATCAAGTTCCATCACATTTGCAAAATTGGTATTGTACTCTTTTGCTTTATCATCAACGTGTTTCCAAGTCTGTTTCTTTAAATCTCGAATTGTTTTAAGACCTTCAATCAGACTGGTTTCATTTTTGTAAACATATGCTTTTTCATTCATTGTATCAGTGAGTTGTTGTCTAATCTCATATGGATTAACATCACCATTTCCTCTAAAAATTCCATCATAGATTCTCTTTTCTTCAGCAGCTACAAGATGATGAGGCCACGGATTTGTAAATTCACTCTTTTGAATATAGTCAATTGCTAATTCGCCTGTAATTTTACCCCAAACAATACATTCGGAAGTTGAATTTGCGCCTAAACGGTTGGAGCCATGAACACTGTTACATGCAGCCTCTCCGGCAGCCCAAACCCCTTGAATTTCAGTTGCACCATCAATATCAGTATGAAGGCCACCCATCATGTAATGGCATACAGGTCTAACGTCAAGCAAATCCTTGGCAGGATCTTGACCTGAAAATTTAATAGATATTTCTCTAATTCCACCTAATTTCTCTTTAATTTTTTCATCTCCAAGATGTCGTAAATCAAGTTTCATGCAACCTACGCCAGTTTCATGTTGGAATCCTCTACCTTCTTGCATTTCAGTCATCATTGATCTTGATACAATATCACGTGGAGCTAATTCCATTTTACCAGCTGCATATGTTTTCATAAATCGTTCACCTTTGTTGTTAACGAGGTACCCACCTTCACCTCTTGCACCTTCAGTAATTAGAATACCAGAAGGTAAAATTCCAGTTGGATGGAATTGGACGAATTCCATATCCTTGAGTGCCATACCAGCACGTAATCCCATATCCAAACCATCAGGAGTTGAAGAAAGAGCATAAGTAGAAAAGCTGTATAATCTTCCAGCACCACCAGTTGCAATAATGAGAGCTTTTCCTTTAATTGTGTAAAATGTACCAGACCCTAATTCAATTGCAGTAACACCCATGAATCGTTTTCCATCATGAATAATTGATGTAACAAACCATTCGTTAAGATATTCAATATTTTCAAATTTTTGACATGTGTCATACAAAGTTTGCATTTCAAAGAAACCAACTTTATCAGATGCATATGTTGCCCTAGGAAAACTATATCCACCAAAGTTTCGTTGATCAATTCTTCCATCATCTCGTCTTGACCATGGCATACCCCAATGATCTAACTGGTGAATTTCTTGTGGCATTTCAACACAAAGTCTTTCAGCGACATCTTGATCTGCAAGAAAATCACTTCCTTTGACAGTATCATAAACATGTGATTCAATTGTATCACCTTCATCTTCAAAAAGAACGGCTGCAGTTCCACCTTCTGCAGAAACGGAATGAGAACGCATAACTTGAACTTTAGAAACAATTCCAATTTTGAGATGAGGGCCCTTTTTGGCTGCAGCAATTGCTGCACGTAAACCTGCTAAGCCAGAACCACAAATAATCAAATCAAATTCTAGAGAATCTACCATTTTTCAGTCAAACTTGCTTTGGGCGGGATAAATATGTAGTAATTGGTAGGCATGATCTCTATTATCCTGAAATTAGTTCACCCCATCATTTCTAGACTAAAATCACGATACGTATGGAGCAGAAGCAAGAATCATCTAGTCATGCAGAAACTAGATCCAGTCAAAATATCATGGATAATCAGA
>Ga0233439_10001411_pt1 | contig 30788 bp, 68 predicted proteins | sample SI_123_September_6_FD_182713 | JGI IMG/M metagenome (GOLD analysis project Ga0233439, IMG submission 182713) | Seawater microbial communities from Saanich Inlet, British Columbia, Canada - SI_123_September2016_100_MG | ecosystem: Environmental > Aquatic > Marine > Inlet | place: Canada: British... | reverse complement strand
GTGTTGACAAAGGTTCAGCTGATGATGAGCTTTATATCATGGCAGGTGGCGCCGAAGGTATTACAGTTAAAGTCCTGAGACGAGGTAGATAATAATGAAAATAACAAAGAGACAACTTCAAAGAATTATTCGGGAAGCTATCAATGAAAGCCAGACCGCCGGCCCTCCTATCTCAGGGAAGCAGCCCCCATCAAATCCGGATCCAAAAGGTGCGCTAGCAGCTGCACGGGAAATGGGATATAGCTTAGGTACGCCTATAATGGTAGACGAAAATCAGCAAGCCATTGACGATGCGCTAGCAAGTTATCCAGGCGAATTTACTTACGAAGATATTGTTGCCGCAGTGACCAGGATGGGCGGAGCATAATGAAGATCACAAAACGACAGCTAAGAAGAATTATTAGAGAATCTAAAGGCTGGTTTCTGCTCGGCGCTGATGGTACACTTGCAAAATCTCAGAAAACACGGACTCCAATTTGGTGGAGTGATGAAGCCGGCGCGAAGAAGGCTTATGACAGCGGTTATGGTGGAGAAGGTGCCGTCCCTGTAGAAATATTGCTAGCACCCGACCACTACGCGTACAACGGAAGTAATGCAGATCCAGCTGATTTAGAATCAGTACGTCAGCACTTAGGAGAATCTAAAATGAAAATCACAAAGAAACAGCTCAGAAGAATCATTAAAGAAGAGAAGAAGCGCCTCCTCAAAGAGCAGATGGATGATGATATCAAGCTGGGTGACTATCTCGAGATCCGGATCTCCGACGACGGATATGACATATCAGTGGAAAAGGTTAATCCTGCAGAGTATAAAAATCAAAAAGGTCGTTACGTGTCCTCGAAGTTTTTGGTAAAGGTCGAGCAAATAGCAGATTACGGAGAAGAGGAATACTGATGAAAATAACAAAGAGACAACTTCAAAGAATTATTCGAGAAGAGAAGAAGCGTATAGCCGAATCTTATAACTCTATGTCTCCGCGTAGCAGCGCTCTTGCAAACTCGATAAAGCGCAAATTCATGAAGATGTATCCTGACGCCAAGGTGGGCATCGACGGTCGTAAAGGCTGGATTACAGTTAATGGCCAGAAGGCTGTCAACATGTCTCAAGCAAGTGCTAGCCCAATGTCTGACGAAGAGATGATTAACCAAATGCATGCCATATATGCTGGTAACCAAGTTGATCCAGACGTTCCGACAGCAGATTCCCGAATGGACACATTCAAAGAAGGTAAAATGAAAATCACAAAGCGACAACTAAGAAGAATTATTAGAGAAGAGAAGGCTCGGCTGCTAAGCGAGGCAATGACTCGAGATGATCTACAGGATGAGCTAGAAGAAATAAACCAAATAGTGGTAAAGCTTTTTTCCGCGCTAGATGCTGGCGGATACGAAACACCCGATATGGGAGGTCCAGATGCAGAACAGCAGGAGCATCTTCGGATGTTTTTAGATAATGTCCAGTATGAATTAGATTCGCTAGAAACGAAGTTAGGTAAATAAAATGAAAATTACAAAAAGACAACTAAGAAGAATTATTAGAGAAGAGAAAGCTAGGTTACTTAATGAGCAAGGTCCTCCTTCTATGGATGCTAAAACTGCCGAAGCTGCCCAGCTCCTGCAAACTGCTTATTACAACCTAGATGATTTAGTTGGTGGTTCGACTGATGATGGTGTAGTTGATGATGTCCTTATGAATATGGAACTGATAAAGAACGCACTTCACATACTTGGAGTTGTCCTCTAATGAAAATTACCAAACGACAACTAAGAAGAATTATTAAAGAAGAAAAAGCGAAGCTTTTAAAAGAAAATCCGCAAAGCGGTACAAATGCATTAATCGTTCTTGATGCAATTAGATTTGCCGTACAAGATTCTTTAGACGAAGAGCTAGGTCTTCGACCGGATGAAGTAGCACCAACACTAGCGGCATTACTTTCAAAAAAGAATGAGATTATGTCAAATATCGAAGACGCATTCGAAGCGTATCAAAAGAAGCTTAACTTAATGGGTGGAAAGCCCAAGCCGGTGGAAAGGTAGTAAGATAATGAAAATCACAAAAAGACAACTTAGAAGAATTATTAAAGAAGAGAAGCAGAAGCTTCTTATTGAAATGAATCCAATTGCAAACGCTGAGCGCAATCTTGGCGGACTAGCAAGCGTATCTACAACTGAAGCGATAACCAATGGAATTCTTGACCTTTTGCAAGGTGTTGAGATGGCTGCAGTTGAAGAAGGCGACATGGAAGAAGATGAAGCTGAAGCCGCAGCACGAGGCGCAGCTATTCTTGCTGTAGCTCAAGCATTTCAGTCGGCGGGTCTTATGGACGTATACGCCGGCTTAACAAGAATGTTACGATAAGGGTATATAATGAAGGTCACAAAAAGACAACTAAGAAGAATTATTAGAGAAGAATCTGACGTTATCAACAGTTTTGGTGGCGGCGAGATAGAAAAAGAAGTATTCGCCGATGGTGACGCTGATGAAGACTTAAATAAGCTTGCCGATAAAAGGGGGATAGAAAATCATCTAGAAAACTTACCTGAAGCTCAAACTATTAAAGTAACAAAAAATCAGCTAAGAAGAATCATACGTGAGCAATCAGAGGGTGGACTCCCGTCTGTTGACGATCTTGCTAAAAAGCTTGGATCAGCAGGCCCTGAGGCTGCGATAGATTTCATTCAACGACTATTGGCCAAAGCGAACTTCTCTACGCCAGCTGTAGATCCAGTCATTGAAGAACCAGCGCCACCTCTGGCATTACCTGACGAAGAAGTCTAGGACTACTAAGGAATATCATGAAAATATCCGAAGATAAAGTTCGGCAAATAATAAGGGAAGAGCTTATTAGACTCGCCGAACAAGATGATCCAAAGAGCCCATCTATGAACGACCTTGAATTCATGTCAGATGACAGAATAGCTTACGAGCAATGGGCCAAGCTTAATGGTCATGAAACCACAGAAGTAGAGAGCGTGCTTATAGACTATATCGTGGACCAGAGTCTTGAGTCTAATCATGATCTCCATAAGAAGCTTGCGAAAGAATTCGGTTTTAGCCATGCAGATATGATGGATAAGATTGAGGGTGATCCAAAAGAGGATCGCGATACAAGGCAAAGCGAAAAGATACTTGACCTAGAACAAGTAATAGAAGCTATATCGAAAATCTGACACATCATAACTTTTAGATATCATAATTAGTACTGGTGCTAGCGTGCTATCTAAGGGTTTAAAGATGAAAGTTTCACATCTCAGTGCAGGAATGTTGCTTAAGCCTATAACTGGCTATTGCTGGGTTGAACTTCCCTGGAGGGGTACAGAGGGAGTCATAATTGGCCACTATCTGTCAGCTATAAAGGAAGGGAGCTGCGTAGTCTGTAGGATTGAGCCAACTCTTTATCTAGGTACGACTAGTCAATCTGCAGTAACAGCATCTACCCCCGGAAGTCAGGTTGTGTTAGCTTGGGGCAATAAGATGACTATAGATCCTCACTCATGGCGTAACATAGAACCACACACATAGCTGATTGTACAAGCGTGCTATTTTGGTTAGAATAACTTGTGTTTAGTTTAGGTGATCGGAGCTTCATGTCTAAAGACAGCATAAAAATTGAACTTAAGCCTGGTGAAGGTGCAGTTGTATTCAGCGAGGAGGGTATTCGATTAGTTTCCCCTATTTCAGCTGATGATATGCCGTTTGAAGTTAGGGAAACCATGGAGTTTGTAACCTTCGCGCTATTAAAAACTGAATGGATTATGGAGTGGTATGACGAGATCGCCACAGCAGAAGCCATTATGGATTTGATGGGTGAAAAATCTTCCGAGCCGCCTAAGTTGAGACTTATAAAGGGTGGTTTAGATGAAGAAAAAACTAAAACTAAAGATAAAGACAAAAGCTAATCTACAGAATTTTATTGTCATAGCAGCGTTTATGATCATCTTAGGTATAATATCATATCCAGTTATAGCACAAAAACAAGGGCTACTAGCTGAGCCGTCTAGAGATGTACATCTACAGATGAAAGACAGCAGTAAAAAGAAAGTCGAATCTTGTACTAACGATGGATTAATTCCCTCTATTTTTAGTGAAAACTAGTTTTTCCCTGTAGCCGTGCCATATTCATATATAGCGCTGCACTTTTTCGGAATTGAATCTACATGAAAGATGACTCAAAAAACTATATACGGGTTGCGTTCTTTAAAGGGGAGCAACTCGGTAGGTTGCACCGCTTCGTGAGGTGGTGGACGAAGAGTGAATATTCTCACGCGGAAATAGTACTGAATGAAAACATATGGGTCTCTATTTCTCCGTTCCTATGTAGTAAGGTAGAGAAAAGAACAAATGTCCAGGAAAATAGTGATGACTGGGACTTTTTAGATATTCAAGTAACAAAATCGCAGCTTAGTTCGTTAGAAGATTTTATAGAAGAAACTGTTGGGGATGGATATGACTGGTTCGGGATGATATCATCCCAACTTTTGCCTCTTATAATCAAAGGAAAACGTAGGTGGTATTGTTCACAATGGATTGCGCACGCACTAGCGCATGCCGGTATATTCAAGTGGAGTAAAGTCGGGATATATGAGATACCAGATCTTCACCCTGGTAGACTATACGAAATACTCGGAATAATATCAAGATAAACCAAATAATCTTGTACACATCACCGCTTTTCCTTATATTCTAATCATCTGGAAACCACGTTAGGAGGAAATGATGGGTAGAAAGAAGGTCGTAAAGGCTGGAAGAAATATTAGCGTCCACTATACAGGTACGCTTGATGATGGAACTACATTTGATAGTTCTAGAACTCGTGATCCGATTTCATTTGAGGTAGGATCAGGACATGTAATTCCTGGATTTGATGAGGGTGTTAAAGGAATGCACGCTGGTGAAACAAAGCAGGTAAAGATTTTGTCTGAAGATGCCTATGGAGATAGAAATGAAGCTGCCGTCATAACAGTTCCGCATGACGCTTTCCCACAAGATCTAGAGTTGCAGATTGGCATGACCGTACAAGGTTCAGGACCTGATGGTGAATTCCCCGCGATCGTAACAGCTATCGCAAGTGAGGGTATCACAATTGACTGTAACCATCCTTTAGCAGGTCAAAATTTAAATTTTGAAATTGAAGTTGTTGAAGTAAGCTAAACAAAGCCGGGAGTGCCAGGCTGCATGCTGCAAAGAGCACTCAACCCGTTAACACACACACAAAGGAGAAAAAAATGGGTGATAAGAATAAGAGTGGTTACGAACTACGAACTGATTTGCTAGGAATGGCGATTGGGATTGTTTCGGATAAGATCCAAAGACAATTTGAGAATGAACATCTAAAGCCTGAAGGTCAGCGCCAGCCGGTTGCGCCTTTTACAACTGAAGATGTTATTGCTGAGGCACAGAAGTTGTACAATTTTGTACAGCAGAAGTAAGTAAAAATAACCGCAGGGAGGCACGGGTTTACAGGTGCCTCGCTTTTATTAGCAATTGAAAGGAGAGAATATGAAGTATTTAGTTACAATTTTATGCGCAGTAGCGCTTTCTTTCGCAGGATGCGGAGATGACGACAAGACCGATACCGCGGCTGCGGAATGCACAGGAGCAGATGCTGGTGTAGATACCGGTGATGCAGGTGCCGGCGGCGAAGCCGGCGACACTGCTGATACAGATACCGGTGATGCAGGTGCCGGCGGCGAAGCCGGCGACACTGCTGATACAGATACCGGTGATGCAGGTGCCGGCGGCGAAGCCGGCGACACTGGTGATACAGATACCGGTGATGCAGGTGCCGGCGGCGAAGCCGGCGACACTGGTGACGACGCTGACGCAGCAGAGTAGTCAGGACTAAACCGCAGGGAGGCACGGGTTTACAGGTGCCTCGCTTTTTTGGAGAGGTGGCCGAGCGGCTTAAGGTACCGGTCTTGAAAACCGGCGTAGCGAGAGCTACCGTGGGTTCGAATCCCACTCTCTCCTCCACATATACACGCTTCAATGAAAGTGCAAAATTGAATATTAATAAAAACGCTCAAAACCTTATTAATCACTCAAGCTCTGCGTGTTATTCAGCGTCTTATGATTTAGAGTTCTTTAACATACCGAAGTGTGCTATGACTACTATGCGGATTGCTTTAGATACCAAATGGGTACCAAGGAATTCTTTACCATCAAGTCGGCACACATTTTGCATTTTAAGAAATCCCATCGATAGATTCGTGTCTGCTTACAACGCGATTGTTTGTCAGCAATGTGATGGCGACGAGACTAATCGTGATAAGGTGTGGTATCAAGAGATTATTAGCAGAGTGCGTAAAGCAGAAAACAGCATTACGGATAGAGCGTTTGTGTATTTGAATGAGATACAAAGAAATGGTTTTTTTGATTCTCATCATTTTCCTCAATCATACTTTATTTCTGATATGTATGGTAGGAAAGAGGGTATGCTTGACTACGCAATAGATTTTAGCAATCTTGGTAGCGACTTACTAAGGATACCATCGATAAAAAAAGCAGGACTTCGTAAAAAACATTTAAATCGCACTTTCTGGTGGGAATTAGCAAAGAAAGATTTAACCGGGCTCCAAGTTGAGATTATTAAAGATTTATATGCGCAAGATTACGAACTATTAAGGAGGTGGGGCTTAGATGATTGACTTGCTTTGGTATGTATCCGTTTTTGTTATTGGATACTTTATAGGGTCATATTTGTCTGCTAGCAAATACGAGCGGCTTGATTGGCACACAATGAAGTGGAACCCCGATTGTCTTGGGTTTCGAAAAGTGCCTGATGGTACAAAAATACTTAAGGGTGAAAAAGCAGTTCTTTGTGTAACACTAGAAACAAGTATGTTAGAGCCGGGTCAGGCACTACTTGTCCACCATGGAGAAGAAGACAATAGTGATTAATTTTTTGTACAATTTGTAATAATCGCTTATTTATTAAATAGATGACGAATTCGCCATACTGGGTTTACGTTATCTGAAGTAACAACTCGCTTATAAAAAAGGAGAAAAGCTATGAATACTTCAATCGCACGATATCATTCCGCAAACGCACCTAGTCTTTTAGGTCGTACAGTCTTTGATGACATTTTTAATACATTCTTTAGCGACGTACCTACGTACGTTAAAGCATCAACACAAGGTTACCCAGTTGCTGACATCTATAGCGATAGTGATGGTAATACCGTCATGCAGTTCGCCTTGGCAGGTTTCTCCAAGGAAGAATTGACAGTCGAAGTGAAACCAGAAGATCGTAGCATCATGGTTGCTGCGTCGTCAGACGACGAAACTTCTGGTGAGCGTCGTATCGCTCGCCGTGCTTTCAAGAAGACATATGTCAATTACGATGATAATCTTGATCTTGCCAGTGCGCAGGCGTCTTATGAAAATGGTCTTCTTTCCATTGTGGTACCAAGACGTCCAGAAACCCAGCCACTCACGATCAACATCGACTAAACCACAGCACAAGACCAACTGGGTGGGGAGGGAAGAAATTCCCTCCCCTTTTATTTTATGAAGAAGTGGTACCTCTACATTGTCAAGTGTAGTGATGATTCTCTCTATACTGGCATCACAACTGACATCGATAGAAGAGTGGTAGAACACAACGCTTCAAAGCGCGGTGCTAAATATACACGTTCACGTAGACCAGTTGCCCTTATGATGGTAAAAGAGTATTGTTCTAGGGCTCTGGCTGCCTCTGCAGAGGCTCGAGTCAAATCACTTACCAGGAAACAAAAGCTAGAACTAATAAAGGTTTCTGGCGTACGATCTGATAAAACAGAAAAGTAGAAATAAGTTTTGCAAATCGTGCAAAGTTCGTACCTTTTGGTGTATAATATAAATATAGAGAGGATGGGGAATGGCTCCCCATCAACACAGCCCAGGAGGCACTATGACCAAGATTCCCGCACTCAACGGACCCCTTATCGGAGACCGAGTTCGCTCTTTCGACTTCCACTATGAGCGATCACTTGACGGGCCCAGGTCTTGCTACATGGAAGGTCAGATCACTGGCTTGGAGAACATCGAAGGATGCTGGCGATATAAGATTGAAGTCCGTCGGTGCGTTGAAGGTGGCAAAGAAGTCAAAGATTTCGCTCGAGTTATCTACCCTCCAGTTAACGGTACCAAGACAACCATGGGTCGACTTACTGACGGTGTGGAACTGCTAAACCCAGTGCTTAGCGATCAACAACGTGTTGACCCCTTTGATTACCCTCACACTTCAGAGTACCGATAATATGAAGATCGGTAATACAGAGCTTGGTTCTTGGGACGATGCAATGAGTGCCCATCCGCTATGTCCTCTTATGTGGAAGTTTAACATCATTACTTTTCCGACCATGATCTTTCTCGAACTCGGGTGGTGCTAAATGAGAGTCGGTGATATCGTAGAAGTTAATACCAAGCACAGTGGTAAGAGGATCGGTTTGATTATTGAGTACGATCCATGTACGGGGTACCGCGTTTACTCACCTGACCACCTACTAGATATCAGGGCTTGGCTCTGCGACATGAAGTTGGTTAAATGAAAAGTATCATTCGCCTTAGTCATGCTGATCTTAACGAAGTAAAAAGATGCCTTGCTCTTGATCAAAAGATCAAGGCAGTTAAACACTGTCGTAATCATGGGCACCACTATATTGATGGTATAGAGCAGTGTGCTCCAGGCTTGACAAAAATGTCGCTTAGAGCTGCAAAGCACGCTGTAGAGCATCTTGCAGGAAACGGAACCAGGAACCCTGAAGCTGTTATTGCGCCACCGCTTAGGATTAAAAAGATTATTGTAGAAACTATGGAGGGCGAAATGGAGCTAGACGTTGACTTGCTGCAACTTAAGCTGCTCGAAGGCCTCTCGACAATACCACTATCAGTTATGTCATCTAGTACAGAACTGATTCAATACATCCGTAACTGGCAAGACCCAAAATAAAGGATCTAAAATGATTAAAGAAACTATTCTTCTTACTATAGCTTTCACAGGACTAGCTGCCGCATGGCACGTGATCTATGTCCAGCCTCGTGATGAAATGCGGCGGATGGTTAATGGGTGTATGGTCGATATTAATGATTATTCATACCAAGGGTTTGTCACCTGTAAAAGAAGTCTCAATCCAAATAATCGATAGTCAGGAGATTTAATGATACTAGGGACAATAGCTACTTTTACCGCTGTTATTATGCTTATCCTTGGCGTTGGTTGGGTAATAGGAGGTGACGGTAAGGAAGCGCTTAAGATCCTGGGGATCTGGTTGTGCTTTTCGCTTCTGGTCTATATTCTCTACATCAATGCCGTGAAATGGTTTATTTTGTCTTTTTTAGGGTGGACATAACATGTTGAAAAAGTTCTTAAAATTTGTTATATTTGTATACATGTACGTTATATGTTGTCTTATTTTTCTGGAGGTTCAAAGTTGTCTATACTAAACCAAGCTCAATTCGGTTATGCATGCATCAACATGACTTTACAAGAACAAGAAAAAGTCCAATGCAATCGTGGTATGATCAAGCGCACATTCAAGGCTAAAGGCATAGAGTACGCCAGCGAGCTAGCTCTGTCAAATGTCCGTGGGTTGCGTGAGGTCATTAAGTGGAATAACAAAAACGGTGTCAAGGTGTACCGCATGACGTCCTGCCTCTTTCCATGGTTTTCAGAATATGATATGTTTGATCTTCCTGACATTGATGATATTTATGACGTCATGCAAGACGCAGGTCAAATCGCAATGCAGAACGGTCAGCGTCTAAGTTTTCATCCTGGCCCTTTCAACGTCCTTGCATCGCCTAACGATAATGTGGTTATCAAAACTATCAAAGAGCTAAATGACCATTCAATGCAAATGGATCTTATGGGCTTACCTACTTCTCCTATGGCTAAAATTAATATTCACGTCGGTGGTGCTTATGGCGAACACGAAAAAGCATTGGCTCGATTTTGCAAAAACTTTCACCGTCTATCCCCAGGCGCGCAGGCGCGCCTTACTGTAGAAAATGATGATAAGGCCAACCTATATTCTACAAAAATGCTTGTAGAAGGTGTGTCTAATCACGTTGGTGTACCAGTCGTATTTGATAGCCATCATCACGAGCTAGGTCCTCAGGACCTGGATTATCATGACGCATTTTATTTAGCTCGTGAAACCTGGAATGTACGTAATTCTAGACAGCAGTGCCACCATTCCAATAGTCGCAAAAACTACGAAGATCCAGATGTTAGTCGAGTAGCGCACTCTGACTGGTACTACACACCTTTTGAAAACTACGGTGAAAATGTAGATGTAGTTTTAGAGTGTAAGAAAAAAGAGCTGGCCCTACAAAAATACTGTAGGGATTTTCAGTGAACAATCGCGAGATTAGTCTTAATATTACCCAGCAATTTTAAGGAGCTTAATATGAGTTGGTTTGATAAGATAAAAAGTATGTGTGGATTCGGTAACAAGACTACAGAGAGTGTCGAGGTCGAGGATAGTCTAGACTTCGGTGCTATGACAGTTAAGGAGTTGAAGTCTATTGCAAAGGAAAAGGGCGTTAAGGGATATTACAAGCTTAAAAAGGCTGAACTTGTCTCCGTACTTGAGAGGTTCCAGTAGCTCATTAACAGGAGGATAAAAAGTATGAGTATCGCTCGTAAGATTAAGAGAAAAAAAGCTAAAGAAAATAAAAAGATAGCGAAGAAGGTTATGAGGAAGGTAGGTGATACTATAGCCTCGATGCCAAAAGTATGTAGAAAATGTAGCACTGAGCTTGATAAAACTAATGACGCCTCTTTAGACGAATGGAAGATTAAGATTTTTGAATCTGGTCGTGTTGACCTAACATGCGGTGATTGTTCAGAGGTTGATAAAAATACGTCACAAGGGAATAAATGAAATAGTTATGTTACATAGCAGAAAGGAGATGACTGATGAATATACAAGCTTTAATAGTGCTGTCTTCTTTTTCATTTGTGATATTAGTTTCTCTAGCTGCGTGCTTGTATCGGATTAGATATAATAGAACAAAGGACAGAAGACTTAGTCTTGTCTTAGCAGATCCAGAGATAAGATCCGTGTTACATCAACTTATAAGAAACCAATACTTCGAAAATCCGCGGACGGTAGAAGACAGGAGATCAAATAGCAGGAGGGCTTTAGCTATGGTTCAGCTAAAGAAGCTTGTTGAGGATCATGATCTTCGGCGGATGATTTATAGGTTAACAGATAAAAGCAAGTGGTGAAAGATATCATATATGAATGATGACGCTTATAAAGAGTTTAGCGAAGAAACGTCGGGTATAGACAAAGATAAGGCTGTCTGGAAGCTAGACTTCGCGCGTAGCTGTTTACAAATTTACGGCGCGCCGATGTCGCCACAGGACTGCTTAGATAAAGAAGAGCACTACTATTTTTCTTATTGCTCTATTTGCTTAGCTATGGCAATGAAGGAAAATGATGACATACTTTCTGCTTATATGGAGTCTGATCTTGAGATAGAGGACGCCGCGTATTGTTTCGCTGAGTTTTACGAAAACCAATACGGCGATACCCTCATACCCTTATACAAAAATGCTAGCGTAGCATATGAAGACTGGTCTGAGCCGATTGGAGATACATAATGTGGTCATTTATTATAGTCTTATTAATGCAAATTAGTCCAGAGATGTGTGAAGTGTTTAAAGGTCAAGACTTTTGGTTATCGAAGTCCACTGAGCGAAATGTATGCAAGTGGATGCCTACAGTTATAAAGCAAGCGAGAAAAAACAAGATTGATCCTGTACTGCTGTCGGCACTAATTACTGTAGAATCTGGGTGGCGACATAACATAGTCAGCTCTGCAGATGCATGTGGATTAACACAAGTCATCCCTAAGTGGACTGGCGGCATTACCAGAAAGTATACATGCGAACAGTTAAAGGATCCTTATACATCTATCACCGCCGGAGCAAAGATACTAAAGTGGTGGATTGACCATCATGATGGTGATATCGCCCGGGGGCTGTGCGGTTATTCTTCTGGATTTAGGTGCAAAGGTAAGAAACCTTTACACGCTGGAATGAATTATAGCAAAAAAGTATTATCTCAAAAACAAAAGATAGAACGCCGTTATAATAACATGAAATATGATCTTGACTATATGCCAAGCTCACAGAGATGATCGTTAACGTTCTGGATCAGTAAGTTATGCTTCATGGTCCAGCCGCGATATTTAGGTCCACCGTGATCTGGATCTCCATGACGATTATTAAGAGCCCAAATACTTGCATGTACGAGTTCATGTATTAGTGAGGTATCGCAGATTCTGTCTGCGGTCGGTTTGACATAGACCCAAACCGCGTTCTTTGATATTGTTGTTCCGAGTAAGTCTCCATCCTCTATTACTTCTCCAAAGATGTCAAACCCTTTGATCGTTCTTCTTTCGAAACTAAAGGTTATTATCATCTCTCTAAGGTTTTTAGAAACTGTATACGAGTGGCCGAATATTCTACCCCACTCTGCTTCAAATGCCCTTAGGACTATAGAAGCTTTTTCTCTTCTAAAGTAATCGCAATGTTTTACTATGACTGACGCGTCTCCGTATCCTGGAACGAAGATCATTTGTAAATCACCTGAGTATGGTACACAACGTTTATAGTTCTCATATTGACTTGGGTATGCAGTCCAGTTAATAGAACATGCGACTGTAAGAACAGTGGCGGCGAACGTAAGGAATAATTTTGTCAATGGCTTCATAAAGTTAAATAGATGTGAGGAAGCAAAATGAAGATATTAAAGTGCTTTTTATTAGTTTTAGCATTTACAACCTTTGCGTATGGGCAGGCAGATACCATCCATATAGATAAAGGTACGTACCCAAAGACTGTTAAGGAGTGGACTGGCTCTTTAATGAAAGTTAACAATATTGACTCTACAACATACGTGGTTAAAAAGTCTGGGGGCTTTGATAGATCTCACAAAGTGGGACATAGAGACGCTATCATCTGGGTACCAAACACAACAGATCTAAGTAAAGACATAACTTTGTTAATGTGGTTTCACGGGCACTGGGGTTATGTACCAAGTAGAACGTTTGAGGATAGAACGCTTAGACAAGTTTTGCCATACACAAAAAATAAGAATCTTGTTTTAGTAATTCCCGAGATGCCGTGGTCTGTGCACACGCAGACTCCCACCAGCAGAAATAGCCAGGTCTGGATAAAGCCTGACCAGTTTATGGCATTCATAAATCAAGTTCAAGAAGTTATGGGAAAACATAATAAGGGAAACATGCTAGGCGATATAGATTACAGGATTGTAGGTCATTCTGCAGGTGGCAGTGTAATAAAAAGACTAGGTATTACAGGCGATATATGCAAGCTAAATCCTTCAATGATTGTGTGGTCAGACTCTTCATACGGCCGCTGGCTGGAAGATGCTTTAAGCGGTTGCTTAGGAAACATGAGCACGCTTACCAAAGTGTTCGTTAAAAAAGGCGGGGCGCCTTGGGGCAGTGCTGTACGCTTTATGACAAAATTTCAAAAAGTCCCACGTAACGTTGAGTTGCACGTTATGACAAAACCATGGACCCACAAGTCTATAGGAGACAATATAGTGAAGCTATCTGGAGTATTAGAATAATGTTTTTTCGAAATGTAACGCTGCTGCTATGGATATGTCTAGGTACTGCTGTTGGTTGCGAGGACAAGATTTCAACACAGGACTTAAGAGACTCAAGTAGACTTATCGGCTCAACTGACTCTGCTGCTATAGACGCTTATATACTTGATTGGTCACCTCCGATCCCACCAGAGCCAGAGCTTACCCGGGAAGAACGGTGCGCTCAAACCCCGATTGAAGAGACGCAAGCGTATTGTCAGTGCTTTCCGCAGTGTTGCGATCAGCAAAGGTGGTATTGTCCCCCAAACCCGCAACAGTCAATTGACGTAATGCAGGTCGTTGTTGAGATATGTGGTGATGACAAGGTGCCATGCACGTTCGGGACAGATCCTAACTGTCCACCACCAGAAATTATTTCACGAAGCGAATGTTACACACAATGGGAGTGCCCGCCTGGTACCAGCGGGGAGTTTATCAGGTGGTTTGAGTGTCAGCTAGAAGACGGCACACTGGGTCGACAACAAATCATTTGTGACAAAGGTAGTCTACAACATTTGCCGTGCAGACCATGTGAAGTTGAGCTTTGCGATTCTGAAGATAACGATTGTGACAGCTTAGTCGACGAAGGATTTTTTCCTTGCGAGACTTCATGCGGGCCCGGTATAGGAGTCTGTGTAGAGGGGGAAGTTGTAGAGTGTAATGCTGACGGTCCCGATGAGGAGCGCTGCAACTTTGAAGATGATGACTGCGACGGCCGGGTAGACGAAGGACAAAGAAACGTGTGCGATTCGTGCGGCCCTGTTCCAGCTGACACTTGTGACGGTGACGACAACGATTGTGACGGTGTCATAGACGAAGATCTTGTTAGAGAGTGCGAAACTGCATGTGAACGCGGTTTAGAGATATGCGAAAATGGTAACTGGATATCATGTACAGCAACACAGCCCGCCGATGAAGAGTGTGACGGTGCCGACAACGATTGCGATGGACAGATAGATGAGCAGCTAGATTGCTTATGTACGGTAGACGATGTTGGTAATCTAATGCCTTGTAACGAACCGCCTCTGCTATGCGGACAAGGGTTTAAAACTTGTGAATGTGTAGATGCCAATTGCGCTGAAATGCGAATGACTGATTGCGCTGCCATATGCTCTTACATCCCAATACCTGAGCCTCCTGCTTGCGATCCACTTAGAGGCCTCGCGCTAGAGCAAGAGGAGTGTAATAATTTTGATGAAGATTGTGATCAGTTTGTAGACGAAGAACTGGCACAGGCGTGCTATACAGGAGATCCGGATACCCTATTCGTGGGTGTTTGCATTCCGGGAGAAGCATATTGCCATCAAGGTGTGTGGGGAAATCATCGACCACCTAATAATGAATTTGAGCCTGGTTTATGCATAGGTGAAATAACGCCACAGGAAGAGATATGTAACGGCACAGATGATGACTGCGACGGCATAGTAGATTATGGGGAAGAAATTAGAGAGACAGACATACTGTTTATCGTGGATTGGTCTGGATCAATGGACGATGAGATTGCAGCGGTAAAGATCGCGCTTAATAGATTTGCCACCCATTTTGCTGCAGAAGAACCCTTACGGTGGAGTCTTATAATAGGTCCTAAGCAGTTTGAAGCAAATGGAGACGAGTATCTATTAAAGATTTCAGACATATCTCCATTTGACCAATTCCTCGCATCCTTTGCAGCATTAGGAAATGAGGGAATGAATACAGGCAGTGAAATGCTCCTAGACGCTGTATATCTTGCAGTTCAAAATATTTCTGGTGCCGCCAACGTCAGTATTCCAGACACCCAATGGGTAGGCAATACCGACTCGCGACCGGCTAAAGAAAACTTTTCGATATCTTGGCGGCCTAATGCGGAGAGAATAGTCATAGTGTTTAGCGACGAAGTTGAACAATCTTTCTTAAGACACGTCGACGGATCTATTTTAGGCAGCCCGGTCAATAAGGCAATTGTTGAAGCTGCCGTCCGCGCAGGGATAAGGTTAAAGGTTTATGCGTTCGCTTCAGGAGGCGGATTTGGTAATAGGCCAAACCACTGGGAAGATATTGCAATTGCAGGAAGAGGATCGCTCTTTGAGTTAACATCAAATGCAGTGAGCATGTATAATGATCTCATGTCAATAATTGATGAGGCTTGCCTACCGCGTGCTAATGTACGGCAAGACGCAGAGAACCAAGCGATGATGTGTCTACCAATTATTGATATTTGGCTACAACCACTAGACAGCGAGAAGATGCTTCCGGCTAGCTTTGAAACCGGTAGTGCTCCATTTTGAAAAATCGTATTCTACGCGCTATAATACTTATGATAAATTAGATAGCTCAGAGAGGGTTATTCGGTGGAAGTTGATACGCACCATGTACCGAAGAAGATAAAGCTTGGCGATATCGTAATCGCGGTTCATCCAGAGTATTATGCTTTTGGTCCGGAAGGATATCATGGGCTAGTAGTCGATATTGATGAAAAAACAGTACCAAGAAAAGTAACATTCATAAGGGCTGGCAGACTTTGGTCTTTTTATGAAGACGATCTTGGAATTATTGAGTAGTTGAGGGTTACGACTTGAAGCGCGGCGACATTATAAGGTTTGTTCGTACACCTCCTGCGAATCCGTATGATACAGGTATATGGTCTTATGAGTATGGCCTTCTTATACGCTTTGACAAACGCCTAAAGAAGGTATTGATACTCTCCAACGATCAGATCATCAGTGCTGAGTCTGACTGGTGCTCCATCGCTGAAGAAGAAAAAGATTTTATAGACGATCTAGCTGAAAGGTCAGTAACAAAATGAAAATGAAGTGGGAAGTTAAAGAATTGCCATCTGGTAAGTGGGGGATATTTTTATGCAAAAAATATTGGAAGTTTAAAGACAAACCAGTTATGTATGCAGCGTCGATAACGGAAGACTCCGCGACTAGACGAGTCGCAAGGATGAATAATCCTGCGTATGATTTTGGCCTCAACTATGTGACAGCTAAACAGGCTAGAGAAGCAGACAGGAAGAAAAAGCGCGAAGAAAAACAAAAGTCAAAAAAATGAAGATAATCGTGCATTTTTCTTCTAGATATTGTATAATATAAAAGTGTGGATGATTAGGAGTATGTTTTGAAAGTATTGTTTTTACATGGCCTTGAGTCAAAACCTGGCGGGATGAAGCCATCATTTCTAAAGAAAAACGGATATGAGGTTTTAAACCCAGCTTTGCCAAGGGATTGTTTTTCGACCTCTATAAAAATTGCACAAGATATTGTCGATTTAGAGTCACCTGATCTTGTAGTTGGTTCATCACGTGGCGGAGCAGTCGCCATGAGCGTTAGCACTCGAGGCGCGCCCCTTGTTTTAATAGCTCCAGCATGGCAACGGTTTATGTCTACGAAACAAATGAATGAATTTAAGATCCGTGTAGATAATAAAAGCACGATTATTTTGCACTCTAATGATGATGATGTTGTAGAGCCGCTTAGCAGCGAAGAGCTATCCAAGATGTGTGGCATCAAAAAAATAAGTGTTGGAAAAAATCATAGAATGAGTGATTCAGATGCTTTGGAAGCGTTACTTGATGTCTCAAAGTGGTTGGTTAGTAGCTGAAATTGTAAACAACTGTCGCTAAGTCATTATCTTTATTATATAAGGGGGCGCGAAGTATGAGTACGAACACTGAGATGTCTAATGATCTTAGAGAGATTGTGGAAAGAGCGCTTAAAGATTTTTCTGATCAGCAAATTAACCTTAAGTCAAAAGCGGCAAGAGATGCCATAGCGATTAGGATTGTTTCTGATATTACAGCTAGCCAAGAAAAAGCTGGTTCGAGTATACAAAATGCAAATAAAGATTTCAAGAGACTACAGCGTAAGCTTTACTGACGAAGAAGTTGTAGACGCGCTTTGCTATCTATTATCTCACTTTAGATCTACAACAGAAACGACGCAGGTTTGTTCTTTAATTAGAAACTGTAAAGATGATATTAAGGTAAAGCATAAAGAGGGTGGTATATCCTTGGAGTTTAGATACGCTGACGAGGTTGAGTATGAAAGCTAGAGCATGCGGTGAGTGTACTGTGTGTTGTACTATTTTAGAAATACCAACGCTTGAAAAACCGCCAAGAAAAACATGCCCCAATATTTGCTCTACAGGTTGCGGAATCTATGATACCCGGCCGAAAGAATGCATGTCTTTCCAGTGTTTATGGAGTGAAGGGTACACTGGCGAAGGTCAGCGACCAGATAAAAGCGGCATCATGGCTTATCATGTAGACACACAGTTCGGTAGGACACTGCTTATCTTAGAGGTTAAGGATAAGGCTTTTGTGAAAAGAAGAAAGCAAAAAGATAAATTAGTCAAATTCGCGGAGTCTAGAAACACCCCTGTTATAATCTCAGATATCGAAGGCAAATCATTTGCCATGGTTCCTTAAAAAATAAAACAAAAAGTTTTGAAATTCGTGCAAAAGTGTACTTTTATGTGATATTATATAAATGAAGGTGGGGGGAATAGGCAATCCCATCAGATAAGGAACCAGCATGGCTCGCAAAAAAAGAAACGATAGAAATCACATCATTTATCAAATCACTGCCCCTAATGGTGATCGGTATTTGGGGATTACGTTTGTTAGGGGTCGAGCCCTTAAGCGGTCTGCAAAGGTTCGTTGGGAAGCCCACGTAAGAAATGCACTTGATTATGATCGACAAAACCTTCTTAGTCTATCGATTAGAAAGCATGGAGCAGAGAACTTCAGGAGAGATATTCTGGAAGTTGTCCGAGGTAAAAGTGCTACCCATGTAAGGGAACGAGAGCTAATTTCAATCTTACGCCCTGAGCTTAACATGGAAGGTATGGGTCGTAAGGCCAATAGTCTTAAGGTGCCAGCACAATGAACATTGGTGATATGATTGAAACAGATACTGGACACACTGGACTAATTCTGGATATGGAGATGCTTCAGCCAGGCAACCCTTGCTCACCAGTTATAAACTACATAGTGATGTGGAATGGGGAAGCTCCACGATACGCAGTGCTAATCGGAAGCAATGGCGTCTCAAAGGTCGATGCATTTTCAATGAAAGAGATTATCTTAAAGTGAATAGAGATATAAGGATCGGTGATCTGGTAAGACTGCCAACTGCTGATAGGCCTCGAGGTGTTGTCGGTGTTGTTGTTGATCTAACCACAAGAATAAACGAGGGTCTAATAGGGGTTAGCTGGCCCAATACAGATCGTACAGTTACCTACGAACATGTGTTAACGATAGATGTTTTAGGATAATGTTGAAGCCATTAGGCAAAGTTATAGATACGTTCGATGCTGTTGGACAAATGACTTTTTTAGTTGTTACAGGGACAGCGCTAGGGATTGGCACATGTTGGGCGATCGGTGGCGTTGCTACTAGTATGATTATTAAAAAGCTAAAGCGCAATAAAATAAATCCTTATTCGTGAACAGATTACTAAAAAGATATAAATTAAACTAAGCGAATGAAAGGTTACGGAATGTCTAACGTACTAATCAGTCTTTTAGAGCAGCAACTAAAAGACAGGATAGCTAGCGACTTTGAACATACAAGAATGCATGTTAACAACCAGCTGCAGGGCCGGAGAGTTAATTTTTTCTGGATCGATCCTTGTGATAAAGATTCTTCTCCAAAAAAAATAGAGGGAGTAATATCGACAGCCGGCTTCGACGCAGAAAGGAATATAACAGTAACAATCAGTTTTAGACACCCTGTTGATGGACATACACTGATTGTACCTCGATATTTAAGCGAATTAAGATGAAAAAGAGAGAGCTTAAAAAGCTACACGCCGCGATGAGTGATTATGGTTATTTTGAGCCTCACATCTATCCATCGAAAGGTGAGCTTATTATGTTCATAGATGAAACAAGGTTTGAAGGTAATCCTGTCGTGTTTGACTCAAACAAAAAAGAATTCACGGTCACCCTATTCGCCGGAGAAGACGTTGATGACTATAAGTACGAAAGCGTGTTGTGGGATGAAGATATTACAGCGCTACAAAAAGAGGCGTATGAAGCCGTGCAACTAGCTAGAGATCTAGCCAAGAATAGAAAACGCGATAAATACTAACGTAGGACTAGTTATTCATGAAATTAGTTAGAGATTATATACCTCAAATCATATACGAAGATAATCGTGATTGCCGATGGTACAAAATAGAAACTAAAGACCAGCATATAGCTTTTCTAAAAGAAAAGATGGCTGAAGAGTTAGACGAATTTATCGCTGATCCATGTGAAGATGAAGCCGCTGATATGTTCGAGGTCTTCTTAGCACTGCTAAAAATTAATGACATCAGCTTCGAAGATGTTGTAGACGCTTCCTATGTTAAGAAGCTTGAGAGAGGTGGATTTGAGGAAGGAATAGTACTTACTAAAGTCGTTTGACACTCTCTGGCGTTAAACTGTACACTCTCGAGTTTTATTGCATACTTATCTAGTATTATATTATATGTCTAGACACGTAGAAAGATCCGTCTTTTGAGGGTAGGTAAAGCATGCTGCTACAAGAGTATTTAGAAATGATAACCGAAGTAGATTCAGGCGCTGCACACCCAAGTCAATACAACGCGCCTCAAGGCTCAAAAAGAGACAAACAGCTTGATCAAACAAAGGCTGATTTTGCAAAAGCCAAAAAGCTCCGTCTAGTAGTTGTTAAAGAAGGCACCGGGTGGATGTTACAGGCTGAAAATAAGCTACCAGAATCCTTGTCTGAAGGTTCGATACACTTCATACCCAGGAATACATACCATAGGATCATAAAGGGCTCCACAAGTCTGGTTATAGAAATTGAAGAGAAGCCAATACGTGAGTATATAAGAAGATCCTTATTAGCAGATATTAATAAGCACATTTTAGAAGAGAATGTTTTTAATAAAGCGATGGGCTGGATCAAGGAGAAAGGAGCGAAAGGTGCTGAGGCAGCCAAGGACTTTTTGGTAAAGTTTAAGCAAGAGCTTTCTGAAACAAAGGAAGGCTTTGATCTTTTGAAGAAAATCGTAAATGCTGAAGAGCTAACTGCTGAGGAGCAAAGCTTTTTAAAGCAACAAGCAAAAGATATAGCTGGCGGTACTTTTCTTTTAGGATTGTTTATGTTACCGGGTGGCGCGATCGCCACTACGGCCATCTTGAAGTTGTCAAAGAAATACAACATCGAGCTAGTGCCCACAGCATATAGATAAGGTAGTTTGGTGGTATGAGTTTACTGCGCGAATATATAAGAGCAATCATGGATCAGCGAAACGCTAAGAGTGATCTGTGGGAAGACATATTTCAAAAAATTCGTGACCACAAGCTTTACGGACTTCCTATGCCGAAAGTCAACATTGATTCTCTCGCAACAGCTATGAATGATGATATGGGATATGACGTTGATCGGGCCGCGTTTACTCCTGTAAAGTATGATAGTTTTGATGAGTGGTTCCTAAGAAGACTAGCTCCTGAGACAATGAGGGTATGCTCTGCTCAAGCGTCCTTAGCTGATGTTTGCTCTCCTGTGCAGGGGACAGTAAGAAAAAAAGTACCTGCCGGCACTATTACTCTAAAAAAGTCAGTTATTATAGTTGATAAGCTTCTTGATCTAGTAAGGGGTTCTGATCTTTTACAGATATCACTTCAAAAAACAGACTACCACAGGGTACATAGTCCTGTGGACGGAAAGGTAACAGCGGTTGGATCGCTTAATAAAGATGAACTGTTTCCTGGCTCTGAAGCAATGGTCATTATTGAAATAGAGTCAACGCTTGGAAAAGTTAAAGTCATGTCGATCGGTGAATGGACAGTTCAGACTTTTGTTACTGATGTTCAAGCTGGTGATATCGTTAAGAAGCTGGATGAACTAGGTCACTTCTATTTCGGGTCTCAAGTAATCGTGGTTCTGCCTAAGGGTGTCAGTATTATTGTAAACCGAGAAGGCAAACAGCGTGTGTTCCCAGGGGATCCGGTAGGAGTTGCTGTATGAAACTACTACGCGAGTATATAGGTGAGATACTGGCATCAGATGAAGTCAACATAGCTGTGTCTGGAGATGTCATGTTTGGTCGATATGTGGGCAAAGAATACCATTCACTTGACATTGAAAATCCCTTCGAAGAAGTTAGTCCTGTATTTAAGAGCGCAGATTTATCTATTGTCAACTTGGAGACACCCCTTTTTAATAGTCTTCCTACATGGTGGAAAAAGTACCCACTACCCAAAGAAAACTACCAAAAGACTTTAGTGGCACCAACTTCAAGTGTCAAAGACTTGGTTGACGCTGGAATTAATTTTGTATCTCTGGCAAATAATCATGCTGATGATGCGGGTTACGAAGGGTTTGCGTCGACTATTAAGACACTAGACGCCGCAGGTATTATGCACTCTGGTGTAAGCATAGAAGATGACCCGTTTTTACCAAAAGTTGTAATGATCAAAAATAGACCAATGGCGTTCTTTTCAGCCACGCTTATTAGAAATTTTGGTCGGGACTGGGGGGATTTAAATGAGTACACACCGCCATTGGCCCATATTAACTCTGCTGAAGACTATGAGCATCTTTTAGACTTAATCTCAAAAACTCGAAGAAGTATTCCTGATGTGTTTATTTGTGTGTCAGTTCACTGGGGTGTGCAGTACAGGGAAGCAAACGAACCTTGGCAAGAAATACTTGCTACTGATATTGTTGATGCAGGCGCAAACTGTATTTTAGGCCATCATCCACATGTGCTCCAAAAAGTAAGTACCTATAAAGGAGCACTTATATTTTACTCTCTTGGTAACTTATTATTTGACCACAATTACGATATTCCGGGGCATGCTAGCAAGAAAAACGCCAACACACAAAAAGGCGCAATCTATACGTTTACTGTGACAGGTGACAATCAAATTAAAAACCTTAAGAAAGTCGAAACAATCAGCACACCTACAGGAGTTATAACATGAGGCTACTTCGCGAGTACATATTGATTTCATCACAAAACTCTATCTTGAGTGACAGAAGATATATCACTGAGGTTTTATGTGTCGAAATTCCTCTCCACGAATCATACCCATTCAGCCATGAAGTTCAGTCTAGGATCCTCTACGAGCATATGCTCCTAGAAGGCTTCTGGTCAGACGTTAAAGAAATGGCTGGAACCACAAAGCAACTTTTTTCTACGTTTAAAGAAGTTACTACTGATCCTGAACGCCTTAGTAGCTTTAGTAGCATTATAGGAAAGACTGCAAAGTATCCTATCAAGCAAATGTATAAGCTTTTAGACACGATAATTGATACATTGGCAAAGCATGAAGATAAGTTTCCGACTTTCGTTAGTTGGGCGAAAAAGCTAAAAGATTTTATAAAGAAGTTGGTAGGTAAGGTCTACGGTGTCGATGGATGGAAAGGCGCCCTTGTTAAAACCAGCTTCGCATTAGCAATAAAATACCTTTGGGATAACGTCGGCGAGATGGTGACAGCAGTTAACGATGGGTTTAAGTCTCTTCTTACCAAGCTTAAAGATGATCTTACCGGTGACAAACTGGACGAGCTGATGGACAAAGTTAAGGATTTTCTTAAAGAAAAGCTAAGTCCTGTAATTGATTGGGTCAAAGAAAAATTTATGTCGTTAGCTGGAAAGTTAGTGACACAGTTCTCTGGTATCGGTGCATGGTTTGACTGGGCAAAGACAGCCTTTAAAGGAGCCAAGTTTGTTTTAGGGTTTCTGACTAACCCGCTCAAGAAATTTGATGGTATCAAAGGCTTTAAAGCTGAAGGCGTCCTACGAGAATACATAAGAAAACTATTAAACGAAGGGGTAGAATTCATTGAGCTCGATTCCCCTCTAGTATATGACCGTGCCGGCAATATCAAGCGCCTGGCGTTGTGTGACAGATCCGTAGTCGAGCCCGTACAGGGTAGCGACTTTGGCTTCAACGACGATCAAGCATGGGATCACTTCGGTGCCTCTGGTCGACGGCTAAAAAAGCCCCGCAAAGGCAGGCTCAGCCCGGGCGTCAGTGATGTTTGCATTATAGGATTTCTAGACTACCATAGCCGAGGAACAACTTCCGACGGAAAAGAAATGTGGTATATCGACTACATGAAGACTCGTTCTGACAAGGGCGGTCAAAAAATTGCCAGTCAACTAATTGATCAATTTTATAGCACCATTGCTCAACCAGGTGATCATGTCCACTTTGGAAAGATGATGCGAAAAGAGATCGGCCACCTAAAAGATAAAATGGTTAAGCAACATCCTGATATCAATACTATCGGGGCAAAGAATTTCTAATGAAACTACTACGCGAATACATAAGAGAGTTGCTGACTGAATCTACTACTATCCACCCTAAAATCATGAAAATGATCGATAGACTAGAAGATGAAGAAGGCGGCAAAGTCAAAATCAATAGATATCAAGTACTAGTAAAAGACCGGCAAAATAAAACATTAGCTCAAGTTAGTTTCGATCCGACCGACGGCATATATGGTAAGTGCTCCGGAGCAAGCATTGTAAGCATTACTGAGGCGGAAGGTGGATATGGTCCGCTAGCCTACGACATTGCGATTGAAGCTACAGGTGGACTAGCTGCTGATAGAACTGAGGTTTCCGACGAAGCTGAAGCGGTTTGGGATTACTATGCAAACTATCGCAAAGATGTCCAAGTACAACAGCTGGATATAGATAAATACAACCGTGATAATCATGATCAACTTACACCTGATGACGCGTCTGACGATTGTGTACAACTCCCAGCTGTCAGCAAGTACGGCCCGAACTGGGATGATACTGGCTTATCAAAGAAGATAAGCAAAGTGGGAACCCCGGTCATTGATGAGTTGCGAAAGCGTGGGATGGTAAAAGAGTGAAACTATTTACCTGGCTTAAACAACGTATAACACACAAGCTTCAAGGATTTTCAAGGGACAAGATAAGAAAGTTTCTTAAAGAAAACGGACTAGCATTTGTAGTAATATTCATCGGATGGGAAATCATAGAAGATGTTGTTTTCCCTATAATATTTGGTGCACTCGGCAATTACGTACATCCTGCATTTTACGCTGGTATACCTGCATCATTAATCTTGTGCTTTCATTGGCTAGCGATACCAATATTGTGGGGCCTTTGGCTCAAGATAAAAAAGAAAGAAGTGCCATCTGAGTTTGACTGTTGCGGTGAGGATAAAGATGAATCTACTACGTAGATATATAAGGGAAGTACTTCACGAATCTCGATTTAAGCAAATGTCAAAATCTAAGTTTACGGATCTTAAGTCTGTATTGGAAAAGTCTAGCTTTCAAGATGCAGATCCTGAAGGTGATCTTGATGACGATGATTGGTCTTCTGAGGCCGCCAATGTGTTGCGCGCTGATCTAAACGATTATTTTGACTCTAAATTTGCTCCTGGTGAAATAACGGCGATCGTAAAAGTTGATATGATGCCGACTGACACATCTGCTGGCTATGACTCAGTACTTAAGAGCGCAACATATTACTTCGAGGACGGGTTACATTTTGTAGAAGTACTACTCGCAAACATATCTGATGGTTCTACTCTTAGAGACCTTGGTAAGGTTAGTCAAAAGGTGTATGAGGTTTTGATGCACGAGCTCCTTCATATGCAACAGTTCATGAAGTTCAGCAGGGGTAATCCGTCTAAAGAGTCTTGGGAAACGTTTAAGAAGAAGTATAAAGAAGCCGGCGGACCAGAGGGCATGGGTAAAGATTACTTCTTTTTTGACGATCCTTCCGGACCTTCTGAGCTTGAGACGTTTGCTTTCCAGATGGCGAATGAGCTAGCAGACGCGCTAGGTAAAGAAAAAGCGATAAAGGCTCTTAGTACAGCGTCACCTGACTTAGAAAAGATAAAAGCCGGCTCATCATCCTTTAGAAGTATAGAGAAGAATTCGAGTGTTGATCGACCTGAGATGGCTGATATGATAAAGCGCGCAAAGCAATATGTAAAAGCTATGTAGTCTCCCTATTATTAAAAAAAGGAGAATATTATGAAGACAACATTTACTAGAGAAGAAGTTTCTAAACTTCTCAGACTTCTAGAATGGACAGACATCGCAACTATGTCTGGTGATGAAGAGAAAAATCAAATTAAAGAAATTGCTATGAAACTAAAGGTTGCGCTTAAAAACAATCCTGACGATCTTGATTTTGAATTCTTGGTCATATGTGGAGTGATAAATGACTAAGAGTATTTTACTGGTTTGGTCGATATTAATGACAGTTGGTTTCTTGTATGCGATGTATAATCTGCAGGTGATCGATGAAGAGAAAAATGCTGCGTTGACAGAATGCATTAACGCAGTGCAAACAGATTGTGCTCCTATCATAGGATATGCAATCGCGTTGGAAAAAGAAAATGCTAGGCTTAACAGCGCCCTAAAGGCGACCCGGGACCCGCGTGAATTCGATTAAAGATTTGAGCGTTGGCTCTTTAATCGAATTTGTTGGTTGTGGTACTTGTGTAGGAAAGCACCGGTGTTTTTTTTGTATGCCAAAAGTAAAAAAGAAAGGAAAGGTGCTAACTTTGCACCTAGACTTTGATATACCGACAGTAGAAGTTCAAGTAAAAGGCTCAAAAACCTTATTAGAGCTGTCTGAAGCAGATCTTAATGATCCTGAATTTATTCTTAAAGTTTACTGACATTCGTGCAAATTTCATTAAATCCGTGATATTATATTACTATAAAGGGTGGTAACAATCCTTTTTAAACGGAGTGGAGTTACTATAATGGAATTTAAAGATCGCCCACGAAAAACAAAAGAACAACTCCAAAAGGAGATCATCGATTACTTGAAGACGCCTGTAGAGGAGTACAGTCGAGATCGAGTAGCGTCATCGGCTCACGGTATTGCAAAGAAGACCGGTAACTTATACGCCGGCCCGGAGTTCTTTAAAGCTCTTATGGATCTTGTTGACCAAAGGACTGTAGAAGCGATTCCAACGACTGGCCTTACTGGTGACGATTGGTACAAGTTGGCAGAAGGAGTCAAATAATGAAAAATTTAGTAGCTAGCGCTATATTAATTCTATCAATAGCATGCGCAGACTTAGAAGCAACTGACACTACGCCTCATTGTAGTACATCACATCCCGACTATTACGTTACAGTTGTTTATTGCGAAGGTGAGTTAGCTAATGTGGATGTCATGTGTGATCCAACTGGCGATATTACGCGAGAGGAGTGTGTCTATCCGGAAGAATTGAGCTTCAGTAAGGCATGCGATACAATCGATAAGTGCTGGGAGTTTTAGGGTGGAGATATTAGCGATTGTATTTACGGCGAGTATATATGTCTGTATGTTAGCAGTTATCACGACAAGTATAGTGTGTCCGATGAGTAGGGGGTAAAGATGAAGGTTGGAAGTATAGTCAAGTTTAAAGGTAATCCAGATGGTAATACACCCGGATTTAGATTTAACAACAATGACAGCAGGGGTATGTTAGTACGTCATTGCGGCACTAGCGCGTTAGAATCATGTTCGAGCCTTCACTGGGCCGAGGTATTATGGGACGACGCTACAACTACAAAATGTCTTAAGCAAGATTTGATTGAGGCTGTAGCATGATAATTAAGGCAAGAAAAACAGCTTCTAGAAGAACCAAGAATAGAATAAAAGAGCATGGTGAAAGCTTCACTCTCATAAGGGAAAACTGCCACGGTTCGCTGTTTAACGGCCAACCTGCTCTTCTATTACGCGCGAATACACGCAACTCTAGCGATGGTAAAGGCGGCAAAGAAAGCTGGTTCGGGTGGTTACCTTCTAGTGAGATTGAAATTATTAATGATTAGAGAGGGTGACATCGTCAATTTCTTTACTACCGTTGCGATGTGGCAAGATGAGTACGCTAACCGTAATCCTGGTATTGTTCTTAGTGTTAGTAGGAAGAACCCCACAACTGGTGTACGTGGTGCGACCATATTATGGGTAGATGGTGGAGTGACAACCGAGCACGCATCATACCTTAGCATGGCGACAAGCGAAAGCCAGAGTGAAAAGACATGAGATCAAGAGATCTTGCTGTTGGTGATTTTGTAGAGGAGCGCCTGTGTCCTATAACGGATAACAAGGGGAAAGGATACGTCATTTCCATCACTTCAAATGAAGGCCAGCGCTTACCATTAATGGCAACTATACTGTGGTCTGACGGCACACTAACATCTAAGTGGCAAGACGACCTGACATTAGTCAAGACTCAAGAATACTTAATACAATAAAGGCAGGGAGTTATCGTGAAACAAGAATATGTAGTTGAAACCACATCCGATGGACGTCTTCAATTGAGGCTGGTTTTAGTACCAGATGAAGACACTAACTTTCAAGAACCTGTTTATGAAGCACCTAGTCGTGTTATCGTTATAAGCCCTGATGATGATGACTCTGGGGCAATTATAATCGAAAATATGTAAACTAGCCAATATCATCATATTATTGTAATAGAAATAATTCTGGAAGGAATCACACTATGAAGTTTAAAATTATATCTGGCGATTTTGCGTCTGAATATTCGAATGCCTTAAGAGAATATAAGGAAAAGCAATTAGCTCTTGACGAAGAGTATGGAAAAAAGATTCAGGTCTTTATTAATAGAGAAACAAATCGTCTTGAAGAAATTGTACCGGTAGAATTTAAGACAGGAACCAGAGTACGAGCGTATCCTAATCGCATTGGTACAGTCATAGGCTCTAAAATTGATTTTAACGTCAAGCGCGACGGGATAGATGATCTTGGAAAAAACTTGTCTGGCCCAAATATGTATTGGCCACTTGAGGACGAGCTCGATGAAGAAATCATTACTTGTGAAGGGTTCATTAGAGCGTACTCTGTTAGCTTTGAGTCAAGTGAGCTATCAAAAGACTGGGGCATTAACGAAGATATTGTATCTGTTTATGCGGACGAAATAGAAGTTGTCTAATATTTAAGGTTATGATTACCCTTACAGAAAGTGCAGCTCACAAAATAAAAAGTTTGCTAAGCAACAAAGATAAGGACTATACTGGCATCCGGCCAGGTGTCCGTGGTGGAGGCTGCTCAGGCTTTTCCTACAATCTAGAGTTTTCAAAAGCCCCACAAAAAGAAGACCGCGTAATTGAATCTCGCGGTGTTGCTATCCACATAGACAAAAAAAGCTTCATATATCTAATGGGCACAGAGATAGATTGGGTTGATGATTTAAATCAGTCTGGTTTTAAGTTTGTCAACCCAAACGCTAAAAGAACGTGCGGATGTGGTGAGAGCTTTAGCGTCTAAAGTTTCATGGCTCGTAAAAAGAGAAAAAAAGCAAAGAAGAAGTTATGGAGTAAGAAATCCGACTATCTTTGTACTGACGGTACCGTGGTTTCAATGGACAGCACGTGGGAAGTTGCCTGTGCCAAGAAGCTAGACGATCTTGGGATTAAGTGGTATCGTGATCCTAGCATGAAAATTGAGTACCGAACCCAAAAATTACGTCTTAGAAAGTATATTCCAGACTTTTACTTGCCAGATCATGACATTTATATAGAGGTAAAAGGATATTGGACTGATGCCGCAAAGTGGAAGATGAAGGACGTCATGCAGCGTAATCCTGGCAAAATACTAATACTTGATAGCTTACAAATGATAGATGATATTACTCTTCCAATAAGCCCAACAACGGGCAGTATTTCCTAAAAAAAACAAGAACAACTGCACCCTGCCTCTTAATATAAGAGTAGGTAGAGCAAATACCGAAATAAACTAAGAGGAAAAGACATGTCAAAAGATTACAAGGCGATTTTTGCAAAGATCAAGGCTGCTGAGCCATTTAAACCTGGAGCGTTGGTCACTCATAAGGACGACGTTGGTACCAATGATGAAGGTAGGGTATACGAAATCACTGTGGAGCAAGGTGTAGGATCAAAGATTTGGTTGGAGCCTTATCGAGTATGCTCATTTGAGGATCTTGTATTGGTTTCCGCTGCAGTAAGTAAGTACGAGAAGTTGTCTGATACTTTCAATAAGTTAGAAGTAAACGGCGAGACAGAGGTAAGTCTAGCTTATGAAGATAGCGCAGATGTTCTTCATTACCAGGGAGACGCAGATGAAACAGCTATTGGTGAATGTATCCACGTAGTAGAAAATCTGGTCTCGACTGCTCGGTCTGGTATCCGGTTTCAAGAAAATCTAATTGACGATATGAGGGACCAGGATCATCTTGAAGACTATGAGCGGGGTGATTACGACTTTGATAACTACTGTGCTGGAATGATTGCAGAGAACTTTTATGACTACCATGATTATATCAGTTGTAGTACAGAACAGTATGACCACAAGCGTGGTTGTACCACTGTGACAGCGTCTTTAACTACGACTGTAGCAGACTTACTTGAGTCGGAGTATGCAGTTAATGGACTGGATGGTTGGAGGATGTCATTTTCTTCACCAAACGGTAATATGACAATCGATATTTAGACGGTTAAGGCGGGGGTGATATGCGAGGTATTGTATACTGACGCTTAAGTCACCCCCGCCTGGGTCCCCAACAATACAAAAGGTAACGCTACAATGAAAAAAGAATCAATGGGTCTTAAAGACACTATAGCAGCTATTTTCGTAACCGCAAGCTATATGATTGTGGTTTTTGGCTCCTTGGCATTTGGAAAATAACAGAAAGGAAGTATTATGGGTCTTAAAGTCGGAGATGTTAAGGTTGGAGACTTGGTTACGCTAAAAGAGGAGATGATGTTAATTCCTCTGCGAGGTCCTGTCATTGTCTTAAAGACAGATGTTGCTGGCTTGCAAGGGCTATGCGAAGTCATGTATCTTAGCGATAACTACATCATTCAAGCAGATACTGAAATGGATATAGACAGAATTATTAACGATGAAGTTATTTCATCGTCTGTAAGCTGTTAGCGTATTGAAGATGAGATCATCGAACTGCTAAAGCAGCGTTAGTAACAAAAGTTAAATTAAATCTATACATTCGTGCAAACCAACCGCCAGATGTGGTATTATAAACTATAAGGAATAAGGAATAGGTCTTTATTTCTTGCGGAATGGATTATCCTAACAGGATATGAAAGGCTCATATTATGAGCAAGATGAATGAGTGGGTAGCGGGTGCTAGTGATAATGAAGTCGTTGATATGTTTAGTCATGGAGATTGCAGGCTCGCAGGGGCCACTTGGTCTGCACTTGGTCTAGATCATGATCGAATAATCCGGATTCACGGAAG